>Ga0208939_1000248_pt1 | contig 46840 bp, 73 predicted proteins | sample AD_STIC12_MetaG_FD_184437 | JGI IMG/M metagenome (GOLD analysis project Ga0208939, IMG submission 184437) | Active sludge microbial communities of municipal wastewater-treating anaerobic digesters from USA - AD_STIC12_MetaG (SPAdes) (version 2) | ecosystem: Engineered > Bioreactor > Anaerobic >...
GAGGAAGAAAAAACTGCTCAAAAAAAAAAATGATTGTAAATTGTTTAGCGGGAAAGTGTTAGGACCGGGGTTCGATTCCCCGCTAGTCCACTTGTCCAATGAGAGTTATGACAAAGCGCGTTAAACTAATCTCTCACAAAGTTGCAACTGCTCTAGAGAATGTACTTGCCATCTAGAGAGCCGTCGGACGAGGGTTTTAAAGTCGTGGATGGCACATAGTTCCTAACTGTGGTCAGCTTTTGCTGCCCATTAGTTAGGTTTGTAATGGGCCTACTCGGACGCGAGTATAAATGACTCAGCTATTTAATTAGCAACAAGGCTACCTCCTTGTGAGACAGCATTACATGGTGCTACAGCATGGGCTCTGTAGCATTTAATTCCTTATTTCTTAATCCCTTAATTCCTTATTCAATACGACCTCATCCAAACTACTAGTACTTAAATGTTTTAGCTAGTTTGGGTGAGGTCTTTTATTATCAACTCTGAGAGAGGTTTACTAATGCGTAAGTTTATTGCTGCTGTTGCTATCACTGCTTTCAGCATCCTTCCTGTGGTTTCTGCTGCTAATGTTGCTGAGGCCAAGCCTAAGGCTGCTAAGACATGTATTGTTACCCATACTGTGGTAATTGGTGGGAAGACTTTTATCAAAACCGAGACGGTCAATTGTAACGCTTGATAGAAGTCGGGTCATTAGCTCAACTGGCAGAGCTCTGGACTTTTAATCCTGAGGTTCTGGGTTCGAATCCCAGATGGCCCACTAAAAGGTACGCCCACCTTAAAGGGCCTAAAAATAAAATGAGGGTAGTCATACGCAACGTTCCACATAGATCCGTGGGATGTTGAGCGAAAATCCGCTTTCGCGGCTATTAAACGACAGCGATCTTGCGCCCTCTCTGCTATCATAGCTTAGTGGTAAAGCAATAGTCTTGTAAACTATGGACTAGGGTTCGATTCCCTGTGGTAGCTCGATTTAATTCAATCAATTAAGGAGAACATAATGAATGTTACAGATGGCGAAGCAGATGAAGTCATTGATCTTCCTGTCAATGATTTGTTCATTGGCATTGGCATGAGCTGCATCGATGACTTGGCGGATGCAAATACAAAGGAAGAATTGCAGGAAAAGCTTGCAGCTTTGTCTGAGCATCAGAAAGACAATGTCTTGATTTTCCTGGCTAACTCTCTTCGACGTGGAGAAATGGCTACCAATGCTTTTAAGGTTTCTAATTGGCGAGAAGGTGCTGCTATGGACGTTTGGCACATTCTTTTCGGTGATTCACAGTCGGAGTAAATAGGCTCTATTTTGTGGGCCGATTTGGTCCGTCGGCTTAATAATCGACCCGTCGAATACTAGTTAGACTATGAAGTTATTGTGAGTGCAACACTTTAACAGATGGTCAAGGTAGAAAATAAATGACCACAGCAATAACCTATTTACTGGCTACTCTAAATTATGCGAACCTCCATTCATGTAAATTAGTAGTAGCTTCCTCAGTAGCTAACAGGCAAAGCAGGGCACTACCATAAGAACGTGCTGAATATGTTGGTTCGAATCCAACCTGGGGAACTAAGCCCTTATGGCGGAACAGGTATACGCAATTGTCTTAAACACAATGGTCGAAAGACATACGGGTTCGAATCCCGTTAAGGGCACGTAGAAAGGAGAACAAAATGAATGAGCGAATTGCTCTTACTCTGGATATGATCCAGGATGATGGATCTATGAATAGTGAGAATGCAAAAGTTGCTGGTAGCTGGCTTAATAATGTGCTATCTATTTCGACATATGCAACCACAGATACTTGGGCTACCACCTTTATGAAAATGGTAGTAGACGATCTTGATGAAGAAACTCTAAAGGTTTATGCTTTCGTGTGGCTTAAGGGGCTTTTAAATGAACGAAACAATTACTGAACTAGAAGAGATGCTGCCCAATGATGCAGCCCAAGTTGAATTAGATGAGCGTCAAGAACCTACGTCAAAGTTCTATCCGTTTGATGATGACTACGAATTTGGTACGGATCATCTGTACCATGAGTCATGCGATTGTCCAGCTTGCGATCATTAGGAGAAACAGATGCGCGATCCAATGCGCGATCCAATTGAAGTAAAGACTTCTGACGAAGTCATGTCTAAGCTCAATAGTATGGAGGTTGATCCATACAAGTTTAGAGTGTTTCTTGCATTGCAAACTAACCCACAAATTTATAAGGGAACAGTTCCGCATGCAGAGAAAATTATTCCTAACGCTACACTGGATCCTAACGCTACACTGACAATCAAAGATCTTAGGAAGGCAGTTAACACTATTGATAATGCCTTCACTGGCAATCATCCTAATGTAAAAATTGCTGTAACTCATTCTTCTACTAAAACAGTTATTAGTGCTTGGGCGACAGATTCTGATGAGTGAAGAAGACCGTACCAGATACGTAGTTTTTAACTGTACTCAATCTGAAGCAACAAATATTCGTAAGTTGATTCATGACCAGGACTGGTATACTGGTGCGGATATGGTTATTAGAAAGGGTGGTCAGTATAGCAGCATGGGAGGTATCTACACTGGCAGAATATCGGAAGATCTTACTAGCTTCTTCGATTATTTAAAGCGCTGGGCTGAAAAGAATCGTCGCCCAACATGAGTCTTGATATTGTAATCTTTCGCCCATCGTGGCAAGTTATGCGTGTCTCATGTCTTAAGGAAAACAATCCTTATGGTGGCATGCTTACTCCCACAGGAGCTGAAGATGCTATTAACCGTTTGAATAACTATATCAACAATGTGACTGATGCTGCTGCTCAAGGTGAGATTACGCGAATGAAAGAAACGGCTGACGAAGAAGTTGCTTGCCGTATTTATCGAGTGCATAACTTTCTACAAACTACGATCAATGGTATTCGTAATCAGCATCTTCCACACGTTGAGCAGATTCAGGCGTATGTGAATAATCTGTACCCACAGCAAAACAATTCCTTAGTTACTAAGGCAGCTAACAAATGGGATTGGGATGTTGTTAGATTTGAGTTGGAAGATCTTTGGATCAAGGAGCGCAGCTGGTTTGCTGCTATCCTAGTTGATATTGAGGAAAGGATAAAGGAAAAAAATAATGACTCACAAGACCTCCTCTATTTCCATCGGCTCCTTCTTGAAGTTAACTCTTAAGGCCACATTCATTACTGTGCCAGGTATTATCATTGGGGCAGCTCTGTGCGCTACAATCATTGGCATACCTTTGGGCGTTGCGTTAATTCTATTGGCGTGCAAGCCTATGGCAAATTCAATCTCCAAATCTTTAGATGCGCAAAACGCCCATTCTGTGGTAAAGGAAGAGGATTTTGTTTTTGAAACAAAGCAGCAGCGTTTTGCTGGATTGGGTTTGTGATGCTTGAACATTGTCAAAGAGCTTATGAGTTAATGACAGAAGACTCTGATGAGTATGGAGTTTGGGAAGGAAGAGTTTCTGATATTACTAAGTTGCTAGGATTTTCCTCTGTGACTGGTAGTAAGATCTTTTCCAACCTTAGAAACATGGGTTGCATTGAAGAAATGCGTCGCGGTGCCGGACCTTCTGTGGGGCAGTACAAACTCATTGAGTTTCCTACAGCTCAACATTGGAAACATATGGCTGACTCTGGTGATCCTAATGTTAAAAAGGATGGATTCAAGCCGCGTCGTATTACTAGCTATGCTGTTATGGCTACACAAATTACGAAACTTCAGACTACATTAATTCAAGTTATTGAGCAGTACAATGCATTAGAAGCTAGAGTTGTAGCACTGGAATCTAAATCGTTTAGAGAAGAGAATAACAATGGCTGATTGGGAAACTGCTAATCGATGCCCGGAATGTAGTCAGCCTGGCAAGGTTGTTACTGAACAAAACCTAGGTCATGATGGCACGTTACTTACCCTTAGCTGTGGTAGTAAGTTTTGTCAGATGGCGAACAACGATGTTTCTGTGGTATGGATTGTTCAGCGTAGAGCCGATGGCTCAATTCCTGATCCACAGAATCATATGAGTAGTCCTAAAGAGTACAAGGGCTTTGATGATCACGTGCGTCAGGCTGAAGCCTATGCTCAAATGTTATTGAATCAATCATTGGGCAATCATGGGCCACAAGGGTGAACACAAATTAGTTACTGTTAACGGTATCTGTTTCTGTTTTACCTGTGTTTCAGGTACATCGTTACATGTAGCACCGAAAAAAATTCGGGTTAGTCTTGATTACAAGTTCTGTGAGAACTGTGGTATAGCTTTACCTATTGTGCCAGAACAATATTGTCATTTCTGTGAGATTAAATTATGAAAACTTTGTATCCATATCAGCAAGAAGACGTTGACAAATTAAAAGATTTGCCTTACGGACTCATTGCTAGCGAAATGGGTACAGGCAAATCTTATGAAGGAATTGCTTTAGGTGTGGAATGGATTCGGCAGGTACTAGAAGGTACAGGACAACTATTGCCTGTGCTAATCATCTGTCCAATCAATACTTTCTCATCCTGGAAAGAGAAGTTTGAAGAACAGATTCCACAGCTAGATGTCATGGTTATTGATCGCAAATATCGTGATCATTTTGTTCTTGATATGAAGCGCCGTAATCATGATATCTATATTATGCACTGGGCAGGTGTGAATTATTTAGCACCTGAGTTTCAAAAGGCTGGCCTAGTCTTCTCTGCTGTGGTAGCGGATGAGGTTCATGCTATCTCAAACAGAAATAGTTCCACAAAAAAGAACTTGATGAAGATCAAAGCTTATGCAAAGCTAGGTCTTTCTGGAACACCTTGTGGAGATAAACCTTGGCAACTGTGGTCAATCTTGAATTGGCTGGATAAGACTAGATATAGTTCTTATTGGAAATTCGTCAATAGGTATGTCGAGGAAGAATACGAATACAGACGTGGTGCTGGCGGGCAACTAGATAAATATAGAGTGTTCAAGACTCCCAAGAATCTAGAGTTGTTGCATCGTTCTATTAAGCCATTCTATGTGCGCCATCTTAAGCAGGAACAATGCTGTGTTCATCATCCTAATGGAGTCATGGAATGGCTGCCAGAGAAGACTTATGAAACATTGACTGTGGAACTTAGTGATCAGCAGCGCAAGGTTTATAATGAAATGGAAGCTAATATGGTAGCCTGGCTTGGTGAGCAGGATGATACTCCATTGATTGCTCCAATTATTATTGCGCAGCTGACTCGACTTAGTCAGATGACATTAGCTACGCCAGTTATTAAAGATGACGGTACTGTGGACTTGACTATGCCGTCATCTAAGTACGATATCTTGAAAGCATTAGTTACTGAATATGATAACAAACAATTCTTGGTTTTCACGTCTTCGAAAAAAATGGCGAACCTTACGGTCAATGAGCTTAATAAGTCTAGCGTCGAATCTGTTGTACTATCTGGGGATACTCCAGAATGGCGTCGACAAACTATTGTTAAAGATTTCCAGAAGAAAAAATACCGAGTCATTGTCGGAGTAATTGAAGCGGCGGCTGAGGGTATTGATGGTTTACAAGATGTTTGTGACATTGCCGTTTTCTTAGATCGCTCATTCAAAACTATCAAGAATAAGCAGGCCGAAGATCGCTTGCATCGTGGCGGACAAAACAATCGAGTGACGATCATTGATATTCAAGCAGAGAATACTGTGGATCAAGATAGAGAAAAGCTCCTACATTTCAAATGGGATAACATTAAGAAGATTTTGGATGTAGCATGAACGACATTTACCAAGAATATCTGCGTGAGATACCATCTATTAGTACTGAAACAGTAATTTGTGATTACGATTGCTCGTCATTAATATATATTACAAACTGGCAGATTATGAGGAAGAATATGAAGTACAGTGAAATCCTGGCACAGGAACTTGCGCGGCAGCTTGAAAAGGAAAAGCGTATTTTCGATAAGTACGGAGATGAACCGGAGCTTGATGGCACAATCATTAAGTGGGAATCTCAGTATCGAGTGCGCGGTATCTGGTATTCGTTTGCTGCAATTAAGGCTGGTGGTTATTGGTACAAAACCACAGGGGTTGCCCAGACTCAGTACAAGTTTACTTGGGATCAGCTTATTGACTGGCTTGAAGGTTTGATTCAGGTTCGTAAGTTCAAGGTTGTTTATGTGCCTAAGGATAAGAAATGACCACAATTGAAATTAAATTAATTCAGGACGACGCAACAACTCTTTCTTTCCCTAAGGTGTCTAAGGAATGGTCCTATAAAGGCATGGGAAATGCTGAGATTGTTGAAGACGCTATTAGCTGGATGAATGATATTTTTGGGCTAGACAAAAATCCACAAGATTAGTTGAACGCTCAACACTTGACACGTGTGATAGACTAGGAGAACCATGGCGTTGGTCATTATGCTTGAGTTTATGGATGAAGAAGAAGCTTTTGCATATCAGAACGATCCACATCTTAAAGCAGTGTATAAGCGACCAACCTTATTTTGTGAGGGCAAGAATTGTTTGCCTAACATTAAATATGGTGGCGTGATTGTAACTGATAGTTCTCGTGGTTGGACTATTTGCAGAACCTGTGGTAGGTATGTCGGTGGGGAAACTATTACATTACCAAACGGTTTCTCTTATTCTAGGTTTTATCATCGTGATCCAAGCTTTGGAAAAAATCTAATCGAAAATTTTAGGAAAGCGAATGTCGGAGACAGAGTTTGAACTAGCAGAACATGAAATTAAATATCGGTTGTTCCATGAGATTCATGTATCTGAGATTCGTGATTATAAAAAATGCGTATGGGCTCATGATTGGAAATTCAAAGATCAGCTGTATCCGCTAACCACAGCAAAGCCGCTTGAGTTTGGTACAGCGATGCATTTAGGTCTTGAATATCTTATGAGTCCACAGTATGTAACTGTACCACAGGAACAGCTATTAACTCTTTCTAAAAGTGCTTTTGTTACAGAGTGCAAAAAGCAGTTGGCTTCTGTTCCTGTGGACCCGTTTAGGTCTCGTGAAGAAATTGAGCAAGATTACAAAGAGCGTATTGAATTAGGTCAGAAGATGCTCGATTACTACGCAAAAAATATTCGGCCTGTCATCGACAAAGACCTCGAACCTCTTTATACTGAGAAGAACTTCATTGTTCGTCTAGGTGAGCTTAAGTGTAGATGTATCCAGTGCTATAATCGCTGGGAAAAGTGGATGATCGCCACTGAAGATAGTGTAGAAGGTTTTGGGTTTGACGGCTTACCTGTTGTGCTTGAGGGTAAGATTGACCTCATTTTACGAGATAAGAATACTAATAAGGTCTGGATTCGTGATTGGAAAAATGTTCGTGCCATCTCTGATGATTATGAATGGCTAGAGAATGACGAACAGCTTAATCTGTATCTCTTAGCTCTGTGGATGCTTGGATTAGATGTTGCTGGTTTCCAGTATTTTGAACTGAAGAAAGCCGTACCACAGCCACCTAAGGTTTTGGGTAGGCGATATCAAGGTCGATTGCTTTCCACAGATAAGAATCAAGATACATCTTTTGAGCTGATGGTAGAAGCCATTAGGGCTAACAATGAGCCAATTGAATTGTATATTGATTATCTCGAGTTCCTCAAAGAACGCGGTACTGATCATTATTTCAAGCTAAATAAGATGCGTCGAGATGAGGCAGCGTTCAAGGTTTTCTATGAAAACCTTGTTTCTGTGGCAACAGAAATGATTGAACACCCTAAAGAATATCCTACGCCAACTAAGTTTGGTTGTAAGTTTTGTGAGTTTAGGGCGCCATGTATTGAGCGAATGAATGGTCAAGACCCGTCTGGGCTGATTGAAGTTATGTTTGAAAAGCGGCCCCACTATTATGAGGTTAAAGATGAGAACTCGAAATATTCTCTATGAGCTAAAGGATCAGCTCAAGAATGGAACAATTGAATCTCAGATGAATTGGTGCCATGATCCTTTAGTTCAAATGTGGGCTAAGCGTTATTATGTTTTGTGGAATAAAGTAGTTACGGAGATTCCTAATGCCAGCAGAAAAAAGATTACAGGTAACACAAACAGGAAAAAAAATCTACCTGGTCCCTCGCAAGCCAGCTTGCGTTGAATATCAAGTTTCAGATACCAAGACTGGTTTAAACTATTCTAGCTTTAACAAGTTTCGAGCTGAAGGCGTAGCTCGATATCTAGAGCACTACTATAGTGAGAGGGGGTGACATAATTACACTAACTTCTAAATCTCTCGGTGGATTGGAAATCCGTAAACTGGAAGAGCGGGATGCTTACTATGACATTTTCATTTATGGGGATGCTGGCGTAGGCAAAACTGTTTTTGCAGGCTCAGCAGATGCTGTACCACAGATGAGACCGGTTTTAATTGTTGATGTTGAGTTTGGCACAAACTCTCTTCGCAAGACTTATCCTAAGGTTGACGTAATTCAAGTTAAGACTTGGGAAGAAGTAGAGAAAATTAGAGAGGCGTTGTCTGATACCGATCATGGCTATCAGACTGTGGTATGGGATTCTCATACTGAGCTTCAAAAAATTAATCTTTACTACATCATGAAAAAGGCTGGCCTTTCTCCCACAGCTGATAAGCCAGGTTGGGATGAATGGGGTTTGAGTCTTGAACATATGCGCAAGTTTGTTCGGGATATCAAGAGACTCCCCATTAATTCTATTTGGACTGCGCTATTAGCTGAAGAAAAGGATAAGAAAGGCAACATCTTAAAGAGGCCGTTGTTCACTGGCAAGTTCCAGAAAGAAGCGGCAGCTCTATTCGACGAAGTTTTCTTCTACTACATGAAAGAAATCACCGATCCTGATACAGGCGAAGACAAGAATGTTCGAGTCTTGTTGACAGAGGCCACAGAAACCGCTGTTGCTAAGGATCGTTCGGGGAATCTCGGGCTCTACACTGTGGACCCGACAATGGAAATTATTTACAACAAAATGACAATGATTGGAACTAATTAAAATGACTGCATTAAAGGTCGACTTTACTCAGGACGATATTGCTACTACTGGTGCCAAGGGTTTTGAGCCCTTGCCCTCTGGTTTCTATGAGGTCGATATCACAGATATCGAAATTACAGAAGTCAAGAGCGGGCCTAATGCTGGCAAGCCTATGTTCAAGGTTGAAACCACGATTTCAGAAGGCGAGGCTTTTGAAAATCGCAAGCTGTGGTTTAATGTGATGCTCTTTAATATTGTTGGTAAGAATGGTAGTTCTCAGAACTGGTTCCTTGCACAGTTCCTCAAGGCCACTGGTAATGGTCATGCTTTGACAACTGGTGAGATTCCTTCGGTCGAAAACTTTGAAGGTAAGCATGTCACAGTTTCTGTTCGCCGAAAGGTTGATGTTTACAAGACGCGAAATGCCACTGATGACAAGACTTATTACAAGAATGAAGTTAATGGTTTCAAGCTTGACGATGAGGCCGAGACTCCTACCACAGGTAAGGCGCGCGGAAAGCGTAATTCCATTCTGCCGTAATTAGATCGGCAGTAAATAATTGGGGACGCAGCATGGGTAGTGCTCGCGTTTAAATAACTGCTCCAATCTAGTGCCCCTCTCTGCTGATAAGGAAATTGATGGCTAATCTAGAACCTTTCTTTAAATTACTACTCGGGAGAAATAATGGATATCTCTGCATTGCCACACTAGATCAAGTCACACGAAATTTTCAAGAAAAATTTTTCAATTATCCTAAGGCACTGAATGAAATCACGGATTACCTGGATAAGGTAATTCCTGATACAAACGTATACTTCTGCCCAAATCTCTTTAGCGCGCCGCGTCGGATTAAAGCCAATGTTATTAGTGCGCCTAATGCTTGGTCAGACCTTGATCGGTGCAACCCTGATGTTTTGTTAGTCAGGCCATCAGTTGTTCTTGAAAGTTCTCCTGGGCGCTATCAAGCTTTTTGGATTTTTGACGATGAAGTTGATCCAGAAAATGCAGAAGATATTTCTCGTCGCATTGCTCGTTTCCACAGAGAAGACGGCGCTGATCAGTCTGGTTGGGATTTAACACAACTGCTCCGTGTTCCCAATTCTACTAATTTCAAATATGATAATGAACCTGAAGTTAGAATCGTTCGAGCTGACAAATCATTTTATCGTTTAGAAGATTTCGAAGAGTATCCTGTAGCTGATTTTATTGCTGTTACAGAAGACACCCAACTGTCTCCTATGATGCAATCAATGACAGGTGAGGATGTTCTTTCTTTACGTAGTGAATTAGTAACGCCTGCCTTAGAGAGGTATTTCAAAGATAGTCCAGAAGATGATGCTGATTGGTCGCAAGCTCTGTGGTTCCTAGAATGTGCTGCATTTGAATCCGGTTTCACAAAAGACGAAGTTTTTATCCTTGCAAGAGATTCAGCTTGTAATAAATACGCTAGAGATTCTAGACCGGAATCTGATCTGTGGAAAGATGTTCTTCGGGCAGAAGAACATTACAACATTCAGGCCAAGGGACAAGATCATGATAAAGCGAAGCCAGTTGTTCAGCAGATTATGTCTGACTATGAAATTGAATATGTTAAGCAACTAGAACCTACATTTGTAGAAAACTATGTAAAATGGGCTTCTAGTCTAACTGATGCAGCTAAGCAATATCATCAAGCTGGTGCATTTGTAATTCTTAGTGCGCTGATTTCTGGTTCTGTTACGCTTCCTACATCATACGATAAGATCATTCCGAATCTGTGGTTTATGATTTTGGCTGATACAACTTTGACTCGTAAGTCCACAGCAATGGACATTGCTATGGATTTACTTGAAGAAGCTAATGCAGATGCAGTTATGGCTACAGATGGTTCTATTGAAGGAATGCTTGCAACTTTGGCAGTAAGGCCTAAGAAACCATCAGTGTTTTTGCGTGATGAGTTTTCTGGTCTAATCGAAGCAATTCTTAAAAAGGATTACCTGGCTGGAATGGCGGAAATGTTTACCAAACTTTATGATGGTAAACTTATGAAGCGTATTCTTAAACGTGAAGTTGTGGAGGTTCGCGATCCTCGGCTGATTATTTTTGCTGGCGGTATTAAAAACAAAGTTACAAGTCTTTTATCATACGAGCATGTATCGTCCGGGTTCATTCCTAGGTTTGTTTTTATTACAGCAGAATCTGATCTTAGCAGAGTTCGTCCATTAGGCCCTCCAAGCACAGTAAGCGAAGGTGGGCGCAATAGAATCCTCGAACAGATTAGAGCTATTAAGGAGCACTACAATAAGGTAGCTTTGTTAACTGTGGGAGGCCAGGAAACTGCATTAGAAGTTTCTAGTGATTTTCAGGCATATCTTACAGAGGAAGCTTGGCAACGTTATACTAGGCTTGAATACGACCTCTTAAAATTTGGTACCAAAAGCTGGAACGCAATGTTGATGACTCCTGTTTTTGATCGTCTTTCTAAGAGCATTCTTAAAGCTGCTATTCTTATAGCTGCCAGCCGTCAAGTAGATAATGAGGCCACAGTTACTGTAACTTTAGACGATCTTCTCCGAGCTATGTCTTATGGAGAAGGCTGGAAAACGTTTGCAGAAGAAGTCATCATGTCTGTGGGCAATACAGCAGATGAGAGACTAGTCAAAGAAATCTACGATTTTATTAGTAGTTACGATCAAATGGGCGGGGCAAATCGTAGCCTGATTTGTCGTACATTTAAACTGCCAGCTAAGAGAGCGACAGAAATTTTCTCTACTCTTGAAGCTCATGGCCTAATTATGAAAGTGCCAGGAACAAGTGGACAAACCGTTAAATATTCAACACTCTGAAGCGGAAGCAATTTTTGACAATTATCTTGAATTGGATGAAGATGATCAAGCTTTAATTCAGTCAACAAATTTTAAGTATCTTCACTCTGAAGCTCTTAAGCAACTTTTACGCACAGCCGCTATTATTAAGTTGGAGTTTGTGAAGCTCTATACTATGGAGACCGAGCCCACAGTTAACATTGGGCCAGATTCATTGATAACCAAGGAGAACAATGTCTGAAGATCTTAGATTCGATAACGGAAGAGAGGCCCATTAATGCAAAAACGACTCGGTGCTGATTGCAATAATTGCCCATTACGAGCTAATCAATGTGTAGCTGAAACAGTTCCTAACGCGCGATTTATTGCTATTACTCCTGCTCCAACAGCTAATGATATCTTTCGTGGCATTCGTAACAGCGACAACATTAAGCTGTTCGAGAAGGTCCTTAATTTCCATGGCATCCCTAAGTCAGATTTTGACTACATTCCTGTGGTACAGTGCGGTGGTTTTAAGGATTTATCGACCACAGAAAAGACTAGAGCAATTAAGGCATGCTCAGGCTACGTTATAGATACAGTGCGTAATTCGAGTGCTGAGGCATGCGTCTCACTGGGCGCTGACGCCGCGCTGACGGCCGTCGGGTCGAGGGCCTGGCAGACATACAGGCCTGGTCCCGCTAGGCTACGTGCGGGCATCCTCGGCGTTCCTGTGGTACCTACAGCTAGTCCTCAATTGTGCATGGTGCAGCAGGACAAGTTTCCATTTTTAGTAACAGATATTGGGAAACTTGTTAACAAGGCGCCTAAGTTTATCGAGCCGCGCTTTATGGTTTTTGATGAAGAACAAGATGCTATTGCTTATATGAACAGACTGCTCGATCTACCACAGGGAATTGTAACTGTGGATATCGAGACGGCTATGGAGAAAGATTTAGCTTTTGAGCATCCTGAGCGTTTTGAAATGTTGTGCGTCGGGCTCAAATATAACGAGCAGCCTGTGGTAGTTCTAGCTCCTAGCGCTCTTACCACAGATGTTTATACTTTGATGCGTCTCATGTTTCTTAAACATGACGTACTAGCTCATAACGGCAAATTCGATTTGCAAGGTCTGCGTCCTCATATTGGCAAGGTCAATCTTGTGAATGATACTATGCTGGCGTCTTATGTATTTGATGAGCGTTCAGGAGTTCATGGACTTAAATATCTGTCTCAAGAATATTTGGGATCGCCTGACTATGATGCAGAAGTAAAAAGCTATATTGGCACCTCAAAAAACTTTGCTAATATCCCAGTACATATCCTGTATAAATACAATGCTTTTGATGTGTACTGTACATATGAGCTGCATAAGATGTATGAAGAACGTTTTGCTAACAATCCTGAATTACAGGAAGCTTATAATCTTTTGATTGAAGCTAGCAATATGCTTCAAGATGTTGAACATAGCGGTATGTCTGTGGACGAGGATTATTTAGATCAGCTTAGTGATAGATTTGAACGAGATACGGAGATTTCTAGGAAGAACTTAGTGTATCAAGCTTTAACATTAAGTGACGGTATCTTGTTTGATAAGAAGTTAGGATTCAACCCTAATTCGCCAAAGCAAATCATGGAGTTTTATGAAACAGTCGGAATCAAGATTAATTCGTCTAATGAAGAAACGCTCAATAAGATCATTGATTTTGACGGCGATGCTATTCCTGATGTTGTCAAAGATTTTTCGAAGCGTATTCTGGACCACCGTTCGAAAATTAAACTAGGTAAAACTTATGTCCAAGGAACAAAGGAACGACTCTACAAAGGACGAATCCATCCAAACTATCTTCTTCACGGCACAACTACCGGACGCTTGTCTTGTAGAAACCCAAATCTTCAAAACATCCCACGCAAGTCTCCTATCAAGCGTATGTTCGTGGCATCCACAGAAGAACGTGTTCTTGTTCAATCTGACTACAGCCAAGCTGAATTAAGAACACTATGCTGGTTAGCAGGAGATTCTTATTTCACACCTATCTTCAACGAAGGCATTCGGGACGTATTCGATGAGCTTGTTCCTGTGCTTTATCCGAACGTGAATAAGGACGACACTGAGCCGGATGCCTGGAAAGAAATGCGTACGATGGTTAAAACGTACGTTTATGGACTAGGATATGGTAGAACAGAATACGGAATTGCTAGGGGTTTCTGTATTCCTGTGGAGCTGGCGCGGGAGCACATGAAGAAGTTCTTTGAAGTTATTCCAGAAATCGTGAAATGGCAGTCTGATATTAAAGAAGCTGTGATTAATGGTGATGATTTGATTACGCCATTCGGGCGCCATCGTCGGTATAATCTAATTACAGCGGCTAATAAAGATAACCTCATGAATGAAGCTTTGGCTTTCCTACCACAGTCTACAGCTTCTGACATGACATTGACTGCGGCAGTCGAGTTCAATGGTTCTTCGTCTCATTTGGATGCTAGGATTGTGAACTTAGTTCATGATGCTATTATGATTGATTGCCCACGAGAGAATGTTGAAGAAGTTATTGATTTTGTAGAATCGTGTATGCTAGAATCAGCGCATTCTGTGGTAGGAGATTATGTTAGTTTTGCTGTGGCATCCTCATATGGAGAAAGTTGGGAAGATTTAAAGTGAATGTATTTGATGCGCCAAATATTCAGACAGAGAGATACATTAATCTGTACGCTGTCAAGGTGCTTAAGGTGGATCAGCTAACAAAGACTGCTACATTTAGCATTATCTTTGATGATGATCTAATTGAAATTAGTGAAGGCACGCAATTGTTTACGTTTCTCACAAATGTCCAACTAGAGAAAGCTCTGTTTAATGAATCCAGTTAATATCACTCCTCCACCTATTAATACAGCGGCTAATCCAGCAACAAAGATTCATGCGTCAGAAAAACCATCAATTCTTAAACTTGCTGATGCCATTATCAATGGACAGCGTGCTCAGGATTATGGCGATGTCAAAACTAGTTTCCAACAGATAGCTGATCTGTGGACTATTTATTTACAACATCATGTAACCAAGTTTGGTCATGTAGCTCTGTCTGCTACTGATTTTGCTAACCTAATGATTCTGATGAAAGTGAGTCGGACTCAGAATGGTTTTCATTTGGACTCATATATCGATATCGCTGGTTACGCTGGTTGCGTTGAGAAATTACAGGAGAAAAAATGAAATATTCCGTGTCAGGTACAAGCGTATCTCTAGCTAATGAAATTGTTGTTAACTGGAAAAAACTCAGCAATATGGACAGCTTTGAAAGAAAGGTAGCTTTAGCAGCATCAATTGAAATCCATATCATGGGCAAGAAAAAGCTGCTCAAAATGCTCAGAAAAAACGGTTATATAATTAGCGATTATCGGCAAGAAGTTAAAAATAATCTTCCAAGTATAATCGATAAATTGGTTCCTATAAAGAGAAACCATGATTAAATGGTATGGTGATAATTAAATGACAATTGGAACTATTTATGACAGAAAAAGTCATGAAGAAAAACATAGTGAATGCAAACATGAGTTTTTTGTTGTAAAAGATGACGGAACAGAATTTGCATTTTATGATAATGGGGCGGGATCAGCAAAAGTTGTTATGTATGAGTTTTGTTTCTATACAAAAGAAAGCTTCCCATATATAATTACATGTAGAGGCGTTGATAGGGTTGAGGGTAATTTGTGTGATTGTTGGTATAGATCAGAATGTTAAGGAGAACTGATGGAACAGATATTGTCACTTAATAACTATGCTGCTACTGTTTGGAGAATTACAGATGAAAAAGGTTTCCACGGTATTGGCAGGTCTCAGGTAGAAGATATTGCATTGATGCATTGTGAGCTTTCTGAGGCTGTGGAAGAGATTCGTGCAGGCAATGTTCCAATATATTATGTTCATGGTAAGCCAGAGGGTGTCGTAGTAGAGCTATTAGATTGCGTAATTCGTATTCTTGATTCTATTAAACAGCATTATCCTGATATCGATATTGACGAAATCATGGAAGAAAAGATTGAATACAATTCAGGGAGGCCTATTCTTCATGGTAAGCGACTATAATGAATATCTTGGCGTTTGATCCTGGCGGTACCACAGGTTGGGTGCTTTACTCTGATGAGACGATTGTTGGTGGTCAATTAGTCGGACAGCATCATTATGATCTTTATCTTTTGATGAGAGATTATGACCCAAATATTATTGTTTATGAAACATTTGAGTATCGTAATAAATCTCGCGCTGGCCTAGTTCTTGATTCTCGTGAATACATTGGTGTTATTAAGCTTTATGCAGAAATTAATGAAGTTGATATTATAGCTCAAACTCCGGCGCAAGCTAAAGGTTTTGTAACTGACGATAAGTTAAAAAAGATGAAGCTGTACTATCCTGGCATGCCGCATATGTGCGATGCTATGCGTCACCTTGTTTATTATATTGTCAATCATACAGAGCTCTCTTTAAGAACTGAATTGTTAGAGAAAGCGTATAAATAATGTTGGTTATGACATGGAATGTTCATGGGTCAGTAGATAGAAATGGTAATGGTAACGCTGGAAGCCCAGAAAAATTGCTGCCAGATTTATTGGATACTGTTGTAATGTACAAACCTGGAGTAATTGGTTTACAAGAACTATGTTATAAACAACATAGAACCTTTAAAGCTAAATTAGCAAAACTTGGTTATCTTTCTACTATGACTTATGTTAATGAATCAGGTGGCTGCAATGATAAGGCAGAAGGAAATAAATCAGGAAATGCGCTTTATCTAAAAACCTCCTCAATTGAATGGAGGTCCTCTGCCGCATTACCGTACGGAAAGAATCCAGTCGGCTCTGTAGGGCGGCAGCCTAGGAGAATCTTAGGTGCCCGTATGAAAGGGTCGCCATTTGTTTTTTGTGTAACACATTTATCTCCTGGCGATCCTGATAACACCGAACAAATTAAGAAGTGCGTTTCTGTGGTAGGAAAATGGCAGACTAAGAACAAGGTAGTATTGTTTGGGGATTTCAATATGAGCGCGACCAAACTAAATAGCTACTTACCTGGTTATTTTATTGACGGATACACTATTGATTTAGTTAGCTCTACTAATCTTTGTGCTACAAAATATTTATTTGATAAGCAATCTAGTGACCATCCACAGGTATTAGTTGAAGTTTACTGAAAAAATAAAATAAAATAAAATAAAGGCTAACTCTTATATAGAGTTAGCCTATAAATAACGCACAAAAGCCCGTACCAATTAAGGTACGGGCTTTTTGTGTTTTAGCGAAATTTTACATCTGCAAAGTAGTTAGACGTTTGGTATGAGTTATTAGGAGGAGTAGAACCAGGAGGGTCAACCATAGTAGTTGTGTATACCCCAGAAGAAATTGCTGACACCGGACCATTGGTCACGGGCCAACTTGCGTTATTCACAGATCTATAGCTAGAATTAGTAGGACGCTGATAACCAGCTACATATAAATCAGTAGCATTAACACTAATAGGTCCACATTCAACCCATACCCAACCAGTTCCAGATTCACCAGAAGACGCAACATTAACTAATAACGTGCTAGTTGAAGAATCCCATAAATACAATTTCCTGCTAGTTGTAGGGTCAGATAATCCACGTCTAAATCCAACAGCCGTAACCTTACCAGCTCTACTAAATCTAAGATTTTGTCCTAAGATATAATTTGTAGGATCAGTAGCCCAGCTTTGGGAAGGTGGATTACTAGCATCGTTGTTAAATGCGGAATACAGTTTTTTACGTGTAGAACCGCCTACGCCTACTGGAATCATGAAAGGTCACCAACTACAAGCCAGCCATTAGTAGAAATCTTTACCACAGATACCACAGAATACTGAGCTCTAGTAACTAAAGATGGAGTACCAACTAAAGTAGCACCAGAGCCGGCAGCAAATGTAACTAATCCAGCACCTAAACCTACTGTATCGAATCTACCGCCGATAGGGAACGCTAACGAGCTATTCTGTGGTAAGGTAATAGTAATTGCAGCTGCATTAGTGATTGTAACTAACTTACCTTCATCAGATAACACAGGTGTATAAGTAGTTCCAGTCTGTGCGTTGATTCCTGCGTAGCGTCCGACTAAAGCAGGATCAACGTAAGATTTGATCACAGAATCTGCGTCATTAGAAGGTGCCGCGCCAACTTGTTTTCTAGCCATGGCTCCCCTTATCCAATAACGACAACGCGGTATTGATTAGTTGTAGGAGCAGTTGCGAAACCAAGCGTTACCACAGTTGTAGATGTATGAGTAACGTCACACTCAACTTCTACGCCACCAGTAACCTCAAAAACTGCAACATGAACATCGAGAGTACCTAAGTTATGAGTAATTGTTGCAGACGTAGAACCGCTAGGAACGTTTGTAGAATAGCGCTTTGCGAGGCCAGAATAAGCTGTATCAATACCAACGCCAGAGCCGTCCACAGTAAGACCCCCGCCTGCGGCTGGGACCACAGAGAAGGTAGCGCCACTGAGATTTAAGCCGTTGCCAGCTGTATAGCTAGAGCCGCTCCCGCCTAAAGCAACAAAGTTAATAGAGGTTGTACCAATAGTAATAGCCCCGTCCGTAGACATAACAAAAGCTTTGTCACCATTAACTGTGCCTTGTTCCACAGTAACGGCAACGCCATTGGTAAACTCAGAACCTTCATCAAGATCTGTAGCGCGTGACCATGCGCCAGCAGCAACAACGTAAATACCATTGCCGCTAGCTGTAGTTTGATCTTTAACTAAGACGCGGTCACTAGCAGCACACGCAATGCCATCAATAGTCTGAGTACCACTCAAAGTAATATTTGCTGTGGTAGCAGCTTTAACTTCTGCCTTCCACACGAGCCCACGAATTGCGGCCTGTAACTGCCCATATGTAGCAGCATCAGCAGCAGACGAACCGTCCGCCAGGTTAGCGATCTTTTGGCTAGCCAAGTCTAACCCAGTTAAAAACTTCTTTGCCATGTTATTTTCCTTATGTTAGAATTGCTTGACCAGTCATTGGACTAGGCATTGTAATTACAACTGTAGTAGTAGTAGAAACTATATCAGCTTCTACTTCTGTATTCGTATCATCATAAAGCACTACATTAGGTCGACGCCCTAAATTATGGTTAATAGTCCAAGTCGCCATTGCTACAGACTGAGTATGCACATAACCTGTGGTAATAGGATTAGCTTCAATGTAATCTTCCACAGCACTAGAAATAGCAGCCTGGCTTACGATACTAGAAAATGGCCCGGCTACAGTAATACGCTGATTAGCATCATTGACAACAATAATTTCTTGGTCATTTTCATTAATTACAATTGCCATTATGTTACCACAGGCTCTCCAAGAGACTGCGTAATATTCGGTACCACAGTGACTGTTCCTTCAATAACGCGCGCCGTGCCAAAAGTTAGAGATGTGACTTCTAAATCATATTTTAATCGGCGTTTGTCTAATAACGTAGTATCAGCAGCACTGAGTAAAATTTGGATTTGTCCATTAGTAGTACCAAGTACTAATTTAGAGTTTTCTGTGGTAAGATCAGCGTAGATTCTACCGCCTTGTTTATCTCTAATCTGCATTTCAGCAGTAGCACCAGTTAAATCAATTGGAACCGGAGTAGTATCAGCCGTCGTCCAAATTAGAGTACGTGAAAAACTGGCGCCTTGTTCAATTTCTAAGTCTAGCTGTCCAGCTGACATTTTACCTCCCAAGGCGCCCGACTCGAATTAGCCGGGCGCCGTTAGTTGATTAACTACTTCTTAGACTCGATCTTACGACCTTCATTATTTGACTAGCGCCATTCATAGCCCCAACGTACGGCTCCCCAGTCACCAATAGCATCACAGCGAGCAATGCTGGTTCCTCGACCCCATTGCCAACTACCTACAGCCTTACGATCCGCTTGCCAACCTAAACGATCACACCAAGCAAATGCACGATACTGATGCTCACCATACTTCTTGGGATTAGTAAACTTAGGGCCATCGCAAACAACCTTAACCCATTCACCATCCCAGCTACCAACACCACCATGAGTAACTTTACAGCCCAGAACATCAGAGGTAGATGCAGCATAGGCAGTTCCGCTAGGAATAAGCAACGCTAAAACCAATAAGAATACACTAATTAACTTCTTCATTAGAAACAACCTCCACATTACCCACAGAAGGGTTACCATTATTGAAACCAGCGACAATAGACTTGACTACAGACAACACAGCAGCAGCTCCGGCAGAACCAAGAATGACTCGCCAATCAAGGCCTTGAGTAGTTGTCACGCCTAACGCTAACCAGACACCTAAGAATGTCTGAAAGAACGTAGCGACAGACCGTTCAAGAACAGCCTTCCAAAAATCCAATGTATACATTTTTTCCTTATGTAGTAGAAGTTGCCACAGTAACTGTGGTGGCAATAGCGTTGTGATCGGATCGAGCACCAGACTTAATAGTCCGAGACTTACCAAACACAACAGAACGACCTAAGATATAATCAAGCCGCTTTCCGCTGTCGGTTGTTGCACCTGTATTGAGCACAATAAAACCAGCAGCTTTAGCCCACTCCATAACTGTGGGAGTATTGGAATCTCCACCAATAACTGTGGGCAGATTCTTATCAAGGGTACCAATTAGCTTGGCGAAGTATCCCTTGCGTGCTTTTTCCGCATCTGCCACAGACTTATAAAGCTTAGTTGGCGGTAAATGGAAAGAAGCAAACTGAACTTTCTGTCCTGTTTCTCTGTGCTTAAGAACAGCAATCACAGCACCATGGTAAGAAGTCGGACCAAACGTAACTGGGGTTCGCTCTGTATGAGCCCACTTCTTTTTCTCAAACAAAATTGTCTGAGACTTACCATCATCGCGAGTCCAGACTAACCATTTATCCATACCGCCACGAGCTTTACGGATAGCGTCACGCTGAATTCGAGAAAATTCCACAAGTAAATTGACGCTAGAGGCCATTCCTACTACCACAGGCCCATCGTCATTAGATTTACCACCGAATCGAGTGTCTTCTCCGTTATATTCACCAACATTAAATTTGGTAATCATAGGCTTAGGTTCTACAGGGCCCGGTTCTGTGGTAGTAGGCAATAACTTGAAACCTGGAATACGACGAACGCCTGTGAAATACTTGCGTGTCTTCCAATAGCTCAAAGTTGTGGAAACAACTCCACTAGCGCGGCCACGAGCTTCAATGATACGCCAGTCGCCATTCGACAACTTGGCAGTGATGACTGCCATGTGGCCGATACCATTAGAACGAGCCGGGTTATTACGAAGAAACACAAGATCACCCACAGTTGGTGAACCTGTAACAGCTTTACTTCTATTGTAGAGACCGGCTGCCGTATCATCTCCCATAATAAATGCGCCAGATTTATTGTTCAGCCAGATGACTAATCCAGAACAATCTAATGCTGTAGGATTATCCTTGTTATATGGGATCGGCTGACCTAAAATGTACTGTTTTCCAACCTGAGCCTTAGCTAAATCAGCATATTGCTGTGCAGTAAATAAATTACTAGTTGGCATCGTCACTCATCTCGTCGTCAGTAGACGGTTCCCATTCCGCAGGGAGCTCTGTGACAGGCGCTTGAGGCGGCTCCGGCCCGTCTAGCTCGCCCATATCGAAGTCTAGAGCACGGTCATCGTCAGCAGGGTCTAAAACTTCTTCATTCATTGTATCTCCCATCAGGAGCATTAGGTGCCTTATCTTGTAATCTGTGGAACGACCATCTATTACTAAGATCAGCGTACCAAACACCCCAAATATTTTCAATATTGATTACTCGGTCTTTTAATGATGCGATCTCAACATTCTGTTTTTCGATCTTGCCATCCTGAGTTTCAATATGGGTCTTAAAATCATCAATTTGTCCGTTCAACATATCGACGATACCTTTTGCCACATTTGAGATAGCTATAGCATTAGCTACCTGTGCTGTGGAGGTATCAATAGGTCGTTTTTTACGCATTTGATACCAATAATATGCGCCGACAATAGGTCCTCCCGCACCAAAAAACCACATTAACCACTGTAGCATCCAGTCAGGGGGATTGAACATTTTCTAATGCCTCCACATTTTGTCGAGTCTTAAACTCATCTCTAAGAACATCTATAAACTTATAGATATGTGCGATTGTTAATCCTGCTCCTAAGATGCCAGGAAATAACGACAAAGGATCAGTGATTAAGATAGAAAATGTATACAGTCCCCAACCAGAAACTGATATCGGCACGCCAATAATAGCTAGTTTCCAAGCTGTGGTACGCAGTTTCCAAGGTGCCGCTGAAAATACAGTTAATGTAGAACCAACAAATAAGAGTCCCCCGATGACTCTACGTGCTGGATAACCTGCATCTACTAAAGCTGGATTGACCCTATAAGAAAATCCAAAGAAAGACCCTGTAAATAGAGCCAATCCAGCGATAGCAAATGAGACTAGTACAATTACTATAGTTTTGCTTAGTCTCATGTCTTTGTCCAAACCATTAATTGCCTACTTTCCTGATCTGATAATAAGATTGTGCTAATCCAGCATCAGGTGTTCCGGCAACCGGATTAAATATAGTGCTAACTCCTGAAAATACTTCAAATGCAACATATTGACCAGACGTTAAATAAATGCCTCTAGCATTTACAGTTTGTGCTAGCCATCCAGTTCCGTTGCTAGCTTCAGAAGCTAAAACAGCACCAGTGCTCAAGATGATATGTGCTGCTCTGTTATAAGCGGAACCAAAATTAGCCCATTTAGCATAGAAATCAATGTCATAATAGCCATTTTCAGTAATATCAAATCTGTGAGTATTAGTAACACCCGGGCAATTTGTAGCTGTAACTGTAAAATCTACAACACCTGTCCAAGTATTGGCCGACATAGAAGTACCATCTGATGTATGTCCAGCCGTTCCTTTAACTGCTCTAGACTGAAGTATCTTACCAAGCACGCGTCCATCAGAATTAATTTGAACAATGCCATCATCAGTAGTAATTTGAGCAGGTCCTACCACAGGAAATGTAGAAGAGCCAAGTGGCGTAGTACCAGATGTAGCAATGCTACTTAAGTTCACATAGCCATTAGCATTTGTTCCTTGTAAATATAATGTGCCGCCAGATGCTTTAGCACAGTAAAATCTAAGTTGATCTACAGAATCTACTGTAGAAGTATCAGGAGACCAACCGGGAACACTAATTTTAACAATAGCACGGTTATAGAAATTAGAATTAATCTTTTTAGAGATCGCGGATTCATGAGTTGTACCAACAGAATCATAGTATGTATAAGCAAAATCAGCAGCCTGACTCATGTCACTGATAATAGATGCTTCGTATACTGTAATTCCAGTTTCTTGACAAGCCCAAATTTTTCCGCTGTAATATCCGCAGCCCCTAATCTCGGAACCGCCATTACAGTAAAAATACTTAGTAGCATCGGCAGCAACTGTAGAATATGCAGCAATAGAGAACCTTGTTCCTGTGGCCCCATATTTTAATGGAATAAGAAAGCTATCAGCAGCGACGTCTAAATTGCTACGAAATGCTGGACCATAAGAGTTCGTACCAATAGCAGCTTTCTTAACATACGTTAAGCTGAAGTTATCACCAGTAAGGTTTGTGATAGAATATTCAAAGAAGTTATAGGTACCACCAGAAACTCCTGTACCTCTTTGAGTAACAATAATTGTGGAACTATCACTACCACCAATCCTAGTAATTAATCCCTCAGCAGGGACAATCGGTTTATTACTGGTTACATCATAGTAAGCATTAGCACCTGTGGTAAGATTAGTGCGATAAACTCTAAAATACGATGCAGTATTTATAAATGAGTACGCATAGTTACCAACTACAGCTGCACCAGTGCTGCCACTTGGAATAGTAAATGTAGAGCCATATGTACCATCAGCATTATTAATTGTTAATGATCCATCACTGCGATCACTAACAAATTTTCCGTCTGATTTGCGGCCCACAGCAGCTGGCACAAAAGCAATTCCTCCCGAGTCTAACAGAGAAAATGTGTTATATGTATTGTTTACTGTGGGCGGGTTAGATGGTGACGTAATCTTTGATGACATAACGATGCTAGAGCCTGGCAGCATCTTATTATTAGGGCTGTTTAACTGTAGCGTGCCCAGAACAACAATCGTTTTAGCTGTTACATTTCCATTAAACATGGACTCGCCATTAGTATTAATGAAAATAACTGGAACATCATTAGAATCGAACAGCGTAATTCCTGTGTAATCCAAAGTTACACGAGAACCGGATTCAGCTGTTCGTAGGATTCCTGTGACAGTAACAAGGGCATCAAGAATACCTGTACTAATAGCATCTGCTTTAAGCTCCCCAGTCAAAGAAAGCTTAGAGTAGATTTCACCAGCTTTAATGTTATCTGCTACCACAGCATCCGCAGATAACAAGCCAGCAATGATACTTTGTGCAGCAATTACTTGTGCCGCATTGAACGCATCTTGAATCCACACACCAGAAATGCGCTTATAGAAAGCGATAATCTTTGTGTTATCTGTTGCATCTAACTTAAACCACCAGTCACCATTAGCCACAGGACCAGGAGTAACAGGATCAGTAACACTAGAGATAATACGTGCTCGACTATTTAATGCGGCAGTTAAATCAGTATCATCTAAGATACTCTTAACCACAATGCTTACCACAGTTGAGTAAGCACTGGCGTTATACGAAGAATCATAACTTACTGAACGCACATAAACTGTGGTACCAGGAGTTGCGGCAAATGTTACAATCCCTCGACCACGAGTTTCACCAACTTTTGTGGTAGGAGGGTTAGCTGTACCAGCATAAATTTCTGTAAATAAGTAATCATCGGGCTGAGGCAAACTGCCTGTCATAAGGCCATCATAGATAGCTGAGACTGTGCCTGCTGCCGTGCTCAGTGTCAGCGTGCTCGGCTGTCCAGGGGGCGTCGTGTCCCTGCTGACGGTAGCTGTGTACTGAGATGTAGGACCAGCGATGCCGCTCTTAGTTACAGCGTAAACTGTAATTGTTACATTAATCCCCAAAGGATGCTCTTCTGTTACCACAGAAGTAGAACCATTAGTAGACCGGAAAGATGTAGGAGAGGCCCCGTTATTAGCTACTCCAAACATGTAGTCGACCACAGGGTCTAAGTACATATCATCCGCAACATCAGGATCGCTCGGATTAACGATGTTACCATCTTCGTCATACATTAACGGAGCAACCCAGGACCAGTTAATACGAGCAAACGGAGTCTTGGTAATTGTTGCTGCGTAGTAACTTACTGTACCACTAATACTGCTGACCACAGGAACAGTGACATTAGAGTTATCAGCATCCCCAAACTCAACATATGTAGCATCTAACGTATCAGACTTATCGAGAATATCACCGATAACGTCAACAAGTGTCGGATTTTTCATATACCAGTATCCTCGATTTCTCTAGTATCATTAATGTACAATACGAACGTTTCGTTGCCATGCTTACCAATAGAAAGCTGAAAGCCGGAACAACGCATTAACCCATCAAACTGAACCCAGCCATCATCAATTGTGGTATAAACTAAATTACCATAAGTAATTCCATCATTAAATGGATTAGCAATCTCTGCATTAATGACAAGCTGTGGTATCAGTCTAGGATTTTTACGCAAAGAAAGCTGTGTCTTAGAATTGGAATCAACTTTAGACTTAGATTTCAATGAGCTATCATTAGCTACGTACTGTCGGCGTCCAAACTTAGTCATGGAGTCTGCATCTGTATATGTGCTAGAAATATACTTATTAGCACCCACAGTAAATACTTCGTTAGCAATCTGTGAGCCCACATCGCGAACAGAATAGCTTTTGATATTACCACCGTATTCGAGGCGGATATTAGACTGCACCTGAATACGGGGATAATACATCATTAACCGTCGTTGCGGATCAATTTGCCAATCGAATCCTGTGGAACCGGCACAAAGTTTATCAGCAGCTTTTAATAAAGTAGTTCCAGATTTACGAGTGAAACTAAAACTACCTGTTGGAGTAGCTGCATCTTGACCTAATGTAATACCAAGAGAACCATTAGACAATGCTTGAGCATCTTGAATCAGTTTCCACAGACCGTAAGCAAATCGCTTTTTAGTAAACTTTGTATCAGCTGAAATATAGCGCTGCTTAAGATAACTAGCTACATCTTGAGCCATGATATTCAAGATCTTATCGTTGCTAGCTGTATCAATTGTCCAAATCGGGCCACAGAAAATAATAGCACCATTTCTATAAAGGACAACTTCTGTTAAACCTGCTCTAAGCTGAGATACAGGATTCACATATTTAAGTAAGTCTACAGAACTAGTCTTAAAGCGAATCTCATTAGGCTGATTCATTCTGAACTCGCCCTGCAAATCCGCAAATGGAATGGTGCCGATATATGTGCCGTCTCTAAATTGTAAATCCATTCTAAAGTCGGCCATAATTCTCCTTAAATCCAGCCATCTTTTGATTGCATCGTAGCATTAAAGGAAGACGCATTAATAGCAGATACACCTAAATCATCAATTAAAAGAGTTTGATTCTTCTTATAAACTGAAGCAGCTTGTCCAGCATCAGTAATCAAGAAATCAATAGCTCCGCCAGTAGATGACAGAGTATAAGTAAACTGTACTTTCTTCCAAGCTGTGGACGAGATACTAGTTAATGAAATAGTAGTGATAGCGGTGCCAGCATTACGTAACTGCACAGTAGCTTTAGGCATAGAACCTTTTAGCCACACCCAAGCTGTATAAGTACCAGCCGCTTGTCCAGTTAAGCCTGTGGGAATAGTAACTTGACCATTAGTAGCTGTTTTATTTTTACGCACCATTCTAAGGGAACGAGTACCTTTGTGCTTATCCCCTGTGTAGCCTTGTGTTCCTGTCCAGTTAGCACCAACTGCATAACCTGTGGTATAGTTAGACTCTGTATCAGGATTAACCATAACATTGGTGCCCACAGAAAATAGCTTAAAGTATTCTGTAACACCTGGACGTAGAGGCCACCAACCAATAGACGTTAATAAGCCAGAAGCATTAACATCATTAATTAACAACGATCTTGTCTTGAAGTCCAAAACAATATCATCATCTGCATCAGCTGTGTAAACGAATCCCACAGTATCACCAGTACTGTTATTTACAATAGCCATTTCAGAAAATGGGCCAGTCGTAACTAATCTAGGCCAAGTAATTACGTTTCCGTTATTTGTGATTGAATAGTTTGTTCCAGCAACCATAGCCGTATCAGCTTTATCAATATAGCGAGTGGGGTCACCAGCTTTTAATTGAATCTGAATATTGCAAGCTCCATAATTACGAAGCTTATCAACATCATATTTCAAACCAATTGGCTTACACATGATATATTGCTGTGTTAAACCCGCATCTCGTAAATAGAATGGCTGATCTGTATCATCAGGTAAAAAATTAGCTCTTAATGATTGCAGAGTTTGATCAATTGTAGAAGGATTTGCATACAGAATACCATCAATGACAATGGTCCTAGCTGTAACAAAACGAGCATAAATAAAACCGCCGTTTTGACTATCATAATCAATCTCACCTGCTTCAATTGGCGGTAAATCTAGTCCAGTCACTTTTTGTACGTCAATAAAGGGCAGCGACACACTACCATTAAGCAGTATGCCGCTGTCCTCATATTGGTACTCATACATATTGAGTACAGGAGCAGCCATTTAACAACCCTTACAGATTCAATCGAGCAGCTAACTCGTAACCAAGGTCTGCACTATGCTTGACCGGATCAATTTCTTGCGTATTAACAGTAATATCAATCTTATTACCGTCGTTATTATTGCTAGAGCCCGGACCAGTTACCACAGAATTGGTGGTATTGCCGTATAATCCAAACGTAAGATTACCAGCAGTATCGTACTGAGCAGTAACTAAGCCAGCATAAGCTGCATTAACGGCATTTTGCATGCTCATCGTACCGTTAATTAGGCCCTTGACATTGTTGACACCGATATCGTAGAATACCTTAGACGGAGAGTTCTGATTGAAAGCTCGTTTAGCTGCATCTACCACAGCATTACCGAGTCTCGTGATCCATCCGACTGCGTTATCCCACATAGACCGAATACCATTGATTAAGCCTTGAATGACATTCTCTCCAACGTTCTTAAGCCAGCCAATAGCTCCACCTAAAGCATCTTTAATCTTGCCTGGGAGCTCTTTAACTGTGGTAATAGCGTTGCTGATACCTGTAGAAACAGCTGATTTGAAGCCTTCCCAAGCTTCCACAGCTTTATCTCTAATACCAGAAACAAATGGGCTAACAGCAGCAATAGCCTTACCGGGTAATTCTCTGATAAATCCAACAACACCGGACACGAAACCAGAAACAACGCCATAAACCCAACCTGGCAGCTTCTTAAACCATTCAACAATAGCGTTAATCAAGTCAGGAATAATTGAATGGCCGACAATAACATCCCACAGATAAGTGAAAAAACCAATAATGCCGTTAATTACTCCCCATAGGACGCCCCATAGTAGGCCACCAAGAGTCTGAAAAACTCCAACAATCATCTGTAACAATCCCGAGAAGATTTGCTGCGTCGCATCCCACAGAGCTTGCCAGTTACCAGTAAATAAAGCTACAATAAAGTTAATTACACCTGATAACACATTGATAAAACCACCTAATAGGCTACCGATACCACCTAATACCTTACCAACAACAGTAGCAATCATTTGCCAAGCTGGAACTAGAAAAGCTAGGATAGCCCCAACAATCCAATTGAAAATTGGACCTATGTTATTCATTAGATTTTGCATAGCCTGACCAAATGCATCTATGGCCGGGCCGACAGCTGCCATAAACCATTCCCAGCCGTCAGCCAAATCTTGCATTCTAGCATTAATCCAGCCTACAAACGGCTGAACAACGCGCTGCATTTCTTGCCATACGCCATTCCACCACGCTACCACAGCATCCCAGTTTTGATAAAGTAAATAACCGCCAGCAGCTAACGCCGCAACAGCAGCTACTACAGCTAGGATGGGCCAAGCTACGGCGCCAAAAACAGCGCCAATAGTAACACCTAAGCCTTCAAACAGCATAATAGCACCAGCTGCCGCTAGTACTGCCCCAACAACTATAGATAGAACAGCACCAACACCGGTAACAATGATGATTGTTTGTTTCATTTGTGGGCTGAGACTGTTGAAAGCTTTCAACAATGGTGTCAAAGCTTCAGCAATAAACACCTTTACAGAGGTTACTGCCTCACCAAATGTTACCTTAAATACCTCAACTTCATTAGCCAGTAACTGCATCTTAGCTTGAGGAGTATTAGCCATGATCTTATATGCCTCATCAGCTGCTCCACCAGCATCTTTAGCATAAATAAGCATCTGCTTATATTGGTGGTTGGTTTCACCAAGAGCTAAGTTAAGGAATCGACGAGCTTGAATATTGTTACCAGCCCCACCTAGCAAGCCTTTAAGCTCATTAGCGCGCTTTTCTGGGCTTAAATCTTTAAACTTCTGGCGCATCTCTTCGATCACTGTTGACATAGCTTTCATTTTGCCAGAAGAATCATAGACAGACATGCCAATAGACTTCATATTGACTTGGAATCGTGGATTAGCTAAGAGGTCCATAGCTCGTGCAGCAGATGTACCAGCCATTGCTGTAGTAACGCCGTTACGAGTAAGCAGCATCAGCATTGCGGAAACTTCTTCAATAGACTGACCTGCATTTTTAGCTGATGGAATAGCTTTGCCCATAGCAGCCGTGAATTGCTGGAATGTGCCTCGGCCTTTTCTCACCAACTGGAACATCTGATCATTGACTCTACCAACGTCTTTGGCCTTTAAGTTCCAGGCGTTCAAAACACCGATGATAGAGTTACCAGCTGTTTCCATATCAGTAGCGCCACCAACAGCTGCCTTTGCAATTCCCTCTAGAATCTTAGCAGCATTTTTACCTTTATCTTCCACAGATGAGAAGATATCATAGATAGCTGGTTGAATCTCTTTGAAGTTTACAGCAAATTTTTGGGCTGTTCTCAGACCGAGGTCGCTCAAACCTTTCATGCTGTCAGTAGCTTTATCTTCTACCTGCGTAAAAGATGTTGCCACAGACTGGGCATAATCAGTGTTAGCCTTACCCATGTTATTTAAAACGCCAATAGTAGCTGCACCAATAGCCATCATACCAGCCCCGGCAGCAGATAACGCAGCAGCTTGTGCCCGTCTAGCAGCAATAGTAGCACTGCTAATTTTAGCAATATTAGTACCAAGCCCAGTAAGCACTCTAGAAGCTTCGTCGCGAGCGCGAATGATAAGATATAATTCTCTTGTAGATAAGCCCATTATTTCTTAGCCTTCATTCTCTCAGCTTCTGCGTTCTCTCGTTTATTGTAGGCCATGTCTACCAGATTAAGTACCCACATTAAATAAGAATCTTGATCGAAAATCGCACCAACCTGTGGTAACTGACCAAACGTTTTGCACAAGTTATATAATGAAATAGCTTGACCAACGTCCCCATCCTCTGGTTGGATGGGGACGTTAGCTACCACAGCTCTGTTGATGCGATATTCTAGTTTCCCTGATCGTCCTCGAAGTTATTCAATTCACTAATCAGATTACTAATCTCTTCGCCAATACGTGGGTCAAGCTGATCAATAATTCCAGGGGCAGAAAGATCTAGAAGAACATCATTCTCACCAGTCAGATTGTGGCTGACAATACAATGCTGAAACTCGTAGTAAGTAGCAATTCGGTTAGCCATTTCAAGCTCACCCTTAAAATCGCTATTACGACGATTCCCTCCACCAAACTGAACCTTAATCATTCCCTGACGCTCAAGCTTCTGACCATAAGTCATTCGCTTAAGATTGATCTTGCCACCTTCAAGAGTCTTAAGATCATATTCTGTAACATTAGTTGTCGCCAGCGCATTAGGCATTTTTGTTCTCCTATGTGATATTAGTAGTAGTATTAAGAGTAATAGTATAATTATTACCAGCAGCATTAACTGCGTGGGCGTACTCAACACTGGCTCTGAGAAGATCACCCTGACCGCCTAAGTTGTATTCATACGAATTGATGAACGACACCGGGGTCAAAATAGCGACAGAGTTATTAGCGCCAGTAGAAGCAGTCATTGTCAGGCTCTTAGAAGTAACGTTCTTGAACTGATCAAACTCTGCTCGCGTCTCGAAATCGCGCTCAACTTTAGAAGAACACTTGTTCTCTTTAAAAGCAATGAACTGAGCAGCAATAGAGTTTGTAATGCGATTCTGAGCTTCAGCAGAATCATCAACTTCAAATTCCCACTTATCAGTATCCGTAACTGGGGTACCTGTGGGAATCTCCCAAGTATAGAAACCCGCACCAAAAACTGTAGAAGTAGGCCATGTAGGAGTCGGATTAGTCTGTGTAGCCTCAGAAACTCCAAGAAGAGAAACAGTAGCCTTAAAAGCACCATCTTCAATCTTGAGGTTAAGCTTAGATACCACACAACCAGCATAACCAGAAACTTCAGAACCACGCTTGATTGTAACCGACATTGTCTTTGTCGGAACTGCCACAGCTGTGGGAGTACAAACGTAATTGTACGGTCCAGAACCAGTCTTAACAACCGACATTCGAGCAGCATACAAGAAATAGATCAGAAGATCAGGCGTACAATCAAAAGTGATATCGCCTTCAACGTGACCGGGGCCCTTAATCATTCCCAGCAATGCCGGAGAATTACGAATCGGGCGACGTTCAACGTTCTCTTGAGTCCACTTCATAGACTCACTATCAAACGGAATGAAAGTTGTGGGAGCTAAGTATGTACCAGAGACAGCTTCTAAAGCCACACCTAAAATACCGGCTGCACCAACACTAGGCATTAGACTGCTCCTTCACAATTTTAACATAAGCAGCATTTGCAATAAGCTCAGCAGCTTTAGCACCGTGCTTTGATTCGAACCCAGCAACTTCTTGATCAGTGAAGGTAGTGACTTCGCCATTCTTAGCAATACCAAGACTGTCGATAATGACTTCTTCGCCTTTAGGAAGCGTTGGATTGTCAACTTTAATGGTCAAAGCCATTCTAAACCCCTAACTGAGGAAGTTGTTTTGTAAACTTAGAACTAACAGTTAATCTAGTTGATCGTAAAATAGATTGACCCCTTAGCACATAACCAGGATTAATTTCTATCACGCTAGATTGAATCACATTGCCACCTAATTGAGGATAAGAATCAATTAGATCAGAAATATGTTGAGAGATAATATCGCAGTAACGACGATTCTGTTGTACCGATCCCACAGTTTTGACGTATACCATAACATAGTGACGCATAGTATACTCAGCCTTACGACTGCCATAAACTACGTCTTGATTAATCGGCCCCGGATCAATACATACAGTTACAGACCTAGCGATTTCTTCTTGATCCCCGTAGAATACATCTAAAATAGGCCAATCGGGCAGAGCCGCTACCACAGAATTATCTTTAATGAGGGCCACAAGATAATCAGCAACTTCAACTAACCCCATCTACGTTGCACCCTTTCTTGTAAGTACTCATCAAAGATTTCTGCAATCTTTTCTTGATCCTCATTCTGCATCATAATGAATGGACGGGCAGGAATCCTGTGGACGCCTTTTCCTTTACCTCTAGGATTTGCAATCTTACGAATTGCCCCAGTTTGATGCACAATTTTGGGCCCAACTCGGGATTCCAGAGACGAAGGATTTAACTTAGCGTGCTCCCTATCAAAATCCCAGATAGCTAAAAGCTGTGTAGCATTCTTGAGCTTACCTGTATCATTAAGTAATGAATGCCCGTAATTTCTTTTAGCAGGTGTCCAACTAGGACGGCCTTCACTATCGAAATTTTCTCTGAAGCTTGGAATCATCACTTCTTTGACTGCGCGCCTTAGTGGTTCTCTTAAACTTCGTAAGTCCACACCTAGATCACGAGCAGCATTCTTTGCTTCAGTAAGACCGCTACCAAAGGTGAAGTCAAAGGAAAACATTAGAAACGCATTTCCACATAAAACATGGGGTTTGATTCGGTCGGCTCATACGTAACAGTACCCACAGCTTGAGATTCTGTGGGGATTAAATCCTCATCTAATAAAATAAGGTCTCCACTAATCAAATTCTCGAGCATGTTATTAGCGTCTGTAATAAGAGCTGTACCGTAATCAGAATTTAAACTATCTTCGCCATACATCTCCTGGAACTTGCGCCCAGCGTAATTCATAGCAATAATACTAAGGATTAACTGTGGAGTTGTATTCTTATCGACCCAAGATGTAATGTCAAACGCTCGTGCTGCTTTCGCAAGCACCTGGGAAGCAATCTGACTATCTAAGTCTGTATCTATTGACGTCGCCCAAGTAACTTTGTCCCCATTGGACCAAGCTAGCACCGACTGTGGCGTGAGATACATTTTATTCCTTACTTAGCTGGAGCTTCAGTCTTAGCCTGAGCAGCAGCTAAAGCTTCTTCTAATTCCTTGATTCGCGCATCACGAGAATCGATTTCTTCCTGCTTAACAGCAGCCTCGCCCACAGAACCAGAATCTTTAAGAATCTTGAGAGCGCCCTTAGGGAAAGAAGCAGGGACTGTGTCGCCATTACTCAGAAGAATCTTAGTGCCATCTTCATTGCCATGGTCAATATCAGTTAAAGCAATCATCACATTTCCTTAATGATAATTTGGTAAGTTTTTGTAATATCAAAAAGGCTACTAGCCGGACTAGCCAAGAATTTGTCAAATAAAATTTCTTGCCTAGTGTTAGAACTAGTACCGCCTTTATTGAACAAGACTGAATTTTTCTGTGTAGACTCATTATTAGTATACACAGAAAAATCAGACTGATCATAGATCACATCACCAGATGCCATCAGAGAATGGCGTTCTTGAAGATGTAACCAGTAATGGACTTACCGTAATCACCAGAACTCGGGTTCGTTTCCACACCGACCATCTTAAGATCGTAACGACGAGAAACCCGAATAAGATCACTCTTACGCGGTTCCTCGCGCCACCGATCAACGGCCTGATTAGACGGGTAACCCCACACAAATTCGTACATGAAAGCAGGAACCTTTAAACCGGCACGCTTAGGAACGTACGCCAGAATAACGTCCTTGCCCCACAGGTAAGAAGTTGTGATAGCGAAACCGCCAGAACCGGCGCCCACAGCCACACCCGGAACAACGATCTTCGGAATACCGAGGAGAGAAGCAATTAACTCCGGAGTAAGAATCGCACGATCAGTGTACATAATGCGAGACATGAGCTTCGGGTGATCCTGAAGCACAGACATAACCTGGTAAGGAATAATAGCCAGGTTTGGTTCAAGCAACGCACGAGCGTGCATCGCACGGAACGCAGTACGGAAAGCAGCAATCGGATCGCTGTTTGTATAATCGCTCCACTGAGAAGTACCAGAAAGAGTGATCGACAGACCCGAAGCATAATTCGCTGTGTTCGTAACCATATTCTTGATAGCTAATTCACGACCAAGAAGGATCTTCTGCGTAACCAGATCAGTAGCATCAGCATCAGGAGATAACGGAGAATCAACATTCTGCCGCTCTTCATCAGAAACCGGAACCTGAAGCGAATGCTCAGAGGCATAGTAAGTATCAAAGGCCACAGCAAGACCTTCAATCTCGTTTGCCACAGTACCAGGAGCGCGATAATCACTAGTCTCCGGAACCCAGCCTTCACGACCGAACCAGTAGTACTTATCCGACTGCTTTTTAACAGTAACAGCCGGAGCCAGGTTCTCTCCCACAAACGCAAGATTCTCGTATGCAAGAGAGATGTTAGTTAAAACTTGATCCTGATGAACGCCACCAGAACCGTTAGGATTCCAAACCATTTTCTATCCTTTACAGTGTAGCGCCAGGAGTTAACTGAATCTCGCCAAGATTACCAGTTGTATTGGCTTCCAAAGCAACAGCGACCACAGGGCCACCAGCTGTGGCCTGTGTGACGAAACGAGAGGTCGCATCAGTAGTTAACCGAGCACCCTTTGCATAGTTAGCACCAGCAAGCGCACGAGCAATACCCATAGTACGCGCCCGGAGGAAAACCTTACCAGGATTAGCAACTAACTTAGCAGCATCCACAGCTTCCATGCAAACGTAAACAACGTCCGCAGCTGTAGCAGCAGCGCCAATTCGTTTCATAGACTGAACTGCTGTATCAATTGCCACAGCTTCCCCGACAGCATAAGCTGTGGTGCCATTAGCAAGTAAGCCCTTATCTAAAACAAAATTAGGCCCAGTACCCATTACTCGCCCTCCGCTCGGTACGTATCGAAATCATCTTCATTCTCTTTAGCGGCAACAATCGCTGCCTCACGATAAGAAAGCTTCTTCTCAGTCATGATTTCATTAACACGATCATTAAACTTCTTCACACCGTCGCTACCGCCGTTCTCGCGGCTAATGTACTTCGGCTCAGAAAGCTTGACTGTAGCAGACCCGCCCACAAAGTTCTCAAACAGCTTTGTGATCAGGCTAGAAGTCTTGTCGTCCACAGTCTTGAAGATTTCACTGAGAGCAGTACGAGTATTCGGAGTTAAATCCGAACCCGACTTCTGAGCAGTTTCAGAGAGCTTGTTAACAGCCTCATTAACCTTCATTTCCATAAACTGCTTAGCCTGAGATTCCAGCTGCTTAGACTGAGCCTCAAGAGCACTCAGCAACTTCGCAGTAACAGGATTCTCAGAGAGCTTCTTAACGTCATCCTCAGAAAGCAGAGACTGAGAGTTATCAGCAGGAGGCTCTTCAGCCTTTGCCGGAGGACCGTCGTTAGCAGGCGGATCTTCTTTCTTAGTTAAACCCTCAAGCTTAGCCTTGACGTCATCAAAAGACGCGCCATCACCTAAACCCAACAGAGTAAGTAATTCCTTAATCTGCTCAGGTGTCATATTCTTATCTCCTTCTAATTCTGAGAATTTTTCACTCAGATTAAGTGGTAAGATATCCTTTAAGAATGGGCGGTTTGTAATCCCTCCGCCAAAAAGAACATCTGTGTATTTCTCGCCAGTCTTAGGGTCGCTCCACTCATCGTCAAATTCTGGCGAGAAATAACGATAAGCTTTAGATTTAATCGCCTCCCATGCTTTAGCCGTCCATTCCACAAGAATCCAGAGACCGTTGTCACGCGGTTCTGCCTGCTTAATCCAGCCAGCAGCTTCTCCACTGTATTCTTTATGGTCATAATCAATATCTAATTCAGTAGTGCGAACTCTGCTATTAACATTAGCCGCAAATCTCTTCACCTTATCAGGTGTAATATCAATTTCACCATAGATTGGATGGCTATATTTGCCAAGAGGCATAGCCTGAATCCAAGATTGTACTTCTGCACCATCGGCAGTGGACGTACTAAAGGTTTGGGATGCTAATTCAATTAAAAAACTAATCTTTTTAGTCATTAAGCTTGTCCCTTTCCTTGTCCAATTCCTGCTCCACCGACGCCAATGTTCGGTAACGGCGTTTGCCGCGGTAACCCCGGCGTATTTGTAGCAGGGTTTTCCTTACCTGACCCATCTTTATTATTCCCTTGACCTGAGGGCTGCGAATTTGGTAACTGTGTGTTAGTTCCTGGAGTTGCATTAGGAGTTGTACCAGCCTGAGGAACGCCAGATTGAGGAGTCTTAACAACTCGAACAGTTGTAAGATCAACTTCTGGGAGGTCCATCAATTCTCGCACATAATCTTCTAAAACATCATCAGGTCTGATAACGCCAGCACCAATCATATTTCTCAAAGCATAGCTAAATGTACGCATATCAGCTTGTTCGCCAATTTGCCGCACAGACAGCTTCGGGTTTTCTATAATACCGTCAAAATTATACTTAACGATATCTGGGATCAAGTACAGATTAAAAGCATCACACACAGATTGAGCAATAAAGCGAGTAGCCTTTAAGAAGAGACTCAAATCTTCTTCTTTAGCAACTCTTTCACTACCGGTAAAGGCAGCTAACATACTTTCACGAATCATATCATTGTGATGCTGGATAGATTTAATGCAATCCACAGGATTGCCCTCTAATTTAGCAAATTCAATTACCCAATTAGGCGGCAAAACAATATGCGCACGCTCATTTGCGCGCAAATTTCTACCTAATTGGTTAGCTTCATTAACATCTTTTACAGGATCAAAGTTCGGCGGCAGTTTAATTACCGGGATTCCGATACCATGACGCTCTTTTTGGATAGCATCAATCTTATAAAGCTGATCTTTGAAGTACCAATGCTTATACATTGGGCGCAAAATTGAAACGCCTAGAAGATTTCCAGCCTCACGATGCAAAGAAATCACAAGCAAATCATCAATATCTGCTTTAATTTCCTCTACAGCAGCATCATCTTTGTTCTTTTTACTAAAGAAAACAATAGATTCTGGACCGCCATGCTTGTCATAGTTAATCTTTTTGATATCCATAGGGTGGCGAGGGGCAAGTTTCTTTAATACAACCATTTCCTTGCCGCCAATTTTGCGGATTTCCCACACCTTTTGCCACACCCAGATACCAAAATCAGCACTTAACATGCTTTCTTCTAGCACCTGGGTCCAACTAATGCTCATATATTCAGTTAAACAGGACCAAACAAAGTCAGCAATACGCTCGTTTTTCTTATCCTTTTTACCAGGCTTAATAAACCAGCGACCAGCCATAACAGGCGTCTTAATTGCTAACAACTGACCAGCAACTACTCCATCGCTTTTGCGCATAACATCATATTTACGCAAACCTTGGAGCCCCTGTAGGTCTCGATTATACTCATTTCTGAAGAAAGCGGTATATGGACTAGGTTCCGAGCTGCCTAATTCATTAACGTTTGGCTTCTTTTCCTTGAGCAATAGTTTACTATCAGAAAAAAACTCCGCTCCCGTTACCACAGAAGGGGGGTAAGACTCGCCGTCGCCCGCCGAATTATCTTCACTATTTTTATAGTTGAAGTCTCCTAAGTGATACGGATCAAAACCAGTATCCCTAGGTGTGCAGATAACAAAAGGTCCATACTCTTCAGTCCCGGGAACCACCTCTACGAGGTCGTATTTTTCTACAACCTCTGCTAAAGTAGTTTGATCGAATCGAGAGGGCTCAGCTTTAGTTGCTTGTGGTCCAGTCGAGGCAGGAGCTTTTGCACCATTGATTAAGTTTTTAATCCAATCGAGCATTTAAAACTCCATATTCTCGAAATTCGAGGAACTGCCGTTACCAAGGCTAACATCTGAATTAATCAGTTGTAGCGTGCCTTGGTTATTACTAAGTAAGTGTCCGTTAACTGCTGCTAAAATACCTTCAGTAGTAAATGTTGTGCTGCCAGGTACTGCGTCTCTCGGTACATTATTAATTTCCGCAACGTCTGCTAGGCTATAAATAGCTCCAAGCTTAAAAACATGCATTAGACCGTAGCGAATAGCATCAATTGTGTGGTCGTCCTGCTTTAAACCGGCCTCAGGAACATTCAGACCTTTAGTAGACTCCGGAGCTTTGTAGTTATTGTGTTCTCGAATCACATTAACACAACTTGGGTCAACAAAATATGCCGGCACATTTTCCGCAGGAGTACCAAACTCATCAATCTCAACTTGTGGATCGCGGCTCATGAAAGTTTTCATAAGTTCGATGCCCTCAGTAATTGACCGCTTAGCCTCACCTAGCGCATAACAAGGTGCAAATTTTGCATTAATCTGTTCTACATTCTCTGGGCTAGCTGCATCTCCGAAGCAGCATTTGATACTGTAACCTCTGGGGTTATCTCTGCTTTTCAAGTACTGAATATGCTGGTCCACAGTCCAATAAGATTGGTAATGTTCGCGCCAAATGAAAATTTCGTCATTAGGACTAACCTGGAACTCAACAGCAGCTAATGGGTTAGTAAAGCCCCAGTCGAAACACATATAATTAGGCCAGTCAGGATTATATGTGTGAGACTTCACATGCTTATTTACATCCCATTCAGTGAAGATCTTACCAACGAATGACGAGAAATCAGCTTCAATTTCCTGTGTATAGGCTTCAGAAGACATAGAGCGCTTCATCAGCTTAATCTCAGGGTCATCTTTTCCAGAATACATATGAGTATTCGAGTAACTCGGGAACTGCCAGCTTTCATATTCCGGTAAAGTTTGGTCCTTACCTAATAACCACAGATCATAGTACCAATTGAAACCTTCAGGTGTGGTAGTAAAATCCGCAAAACCTCGCCGGTCACTAAGGGTTGCACGCAAATAGCGATCCCAAGTTTCTTTTGTATGTTTTGCCGCCTCACTGAGGATTAATCCATCCACAGCTTCACCAACTAAGCTGTCAGGGTCTTTTGCAGATTTAACTTCTAAGACCGTGTTACGATCCTTGAAGTGGATATACATATCCCCCTGACGTTTGTTGTAATTTTTCTTAACATTAGGGTTCTCGCCTAGCCGCAATTTAACAATCATGTCTTGCCAAATTACGCGGAACTCTTTTTCAGCGAGGTCATAAGTCGGGCCGACAATCCAGAAAAGCTTCTCAGGTTGTAACAACTTAGGCTGGATATCTTTAGCCGCCATAGTCGTTTTCCCGAACCGTCTACCACAGTTAGCCATTCTAAAGCGAGCTAAAGAATCGTGGTAAGATTTTTGCGCAGGATGCGGGTCATAGCCGATTGTCCTAAAATAGGCCGACTTAATCAGTTGTTCTTTTGTTAAGTTGTTGGTAGCCATGTGTCTCCTTTTATTAGAGCTGGCTTACTTGGGAGAACATCAAGTAAGCCAGCTCCTTTTTAGGCCAGGCCCCGTTGACCTAAACTTTTGTTTGTTTGTTTGTTTGTTTGTTTGTTAATCGCTATTCATGAGGGCTTCAATTTCTGCAAGCATCTTTTCTTGAAGGCTCTGCTCAGGGCTTGTCGAGATATTAATTTCTTGAGAGATTCTTGGGCGGCCCATCGTACGATCCATAACCTGACTAATAGCTTTCATAGCAATAACGGGATCAGGATGGTATTTACCAATGTGAGTTAAACGCTTAGCAAGAATTGGGAGGGCCTCAGTCATGATAGTTTCAGCATGCAGCCTATGAGGCATTCTTGTTACTTCATACTCTTTAGTAAGTTCTTTAATCTGATCGTCAGCTACCCAATCATAATCTAATTCTCTACTAGACATGTTGTTAGGCCCTCCTCTCTCATTGGTGCGCGCGTGTGTGCGCCTACGCGTGAGTATACAGGGTCATGAGATGGCAGGCAAGCTCTAGGTGCTCTAGGTGCTCTAGGTGCTCTAGGTGCTCTAGGTGCTCTAGGTGTGAGAGGGTGCCTTTTCGTATATACATTAACTTGCGATTATTCACTATTTTTAAAAATAAAAAAAAAAATTTCAAAAATAGTCAAGCAGGGTAGCCGTCGACGAGCTCGCGCTCAGGCCTGAGGATTGTAGCTACTTTTTCTCAGCTTTTTCTCATCTCGCATCCTGAGATTCGGCCTTTTTCGAGGGGGCATATCGCGCTTTTCGTGCTAAGCTTTAGCTACAACATCACAGAGACGCAAGAAAAGGGGTCACCCGCTCGCCCGCGAGGGCGGGGCGGCTCTCGCTCTGGCTCGCGCTGCTCTCACGTACTTTGAAAACTCAACAGTGTATGCGACCAACTCAATGGTACACCTATGCCCATATCCATAGGCAGTGCCATTACCTACCACAACAATGCACACTGCATTAGGTAGGGTCTATTAAGCCTATTCGCAATTCCATTACAAACAATAGGAGTAACCATGTCCGCAACCAAGACTGCCGTCACGGAAACCAATTCCACCAAGCGCGGCCGCAAGCCGCTCACCTTTGCCGATATCGTCGCACGCGAGCCGCACGAAGTCGATTGCGCTTTCGCGGAGTTCCTCGAGACGCAATTCGGAACCCCAACCGACCCCAAGTCGGTCCGGCTGCTCTCGATGCCGAGCGTCCGCAAGATGTTCCACGACTCCGAGCTTTACAAGAATGCCGAGCGCGCACGCCAGAATCGCGTGGATGCCGCCAAGCTCGCCACCGTCAACGTCTCGATCGACGCACTGCTTTCCAAGCTCAGCCCGGAGCAGCTCGCCGCTCTCGCCGCCAAGCTCGCCAACTGAGACCCCAACCACAACCTACACCTCATCAACACTAACGCGAATAGGTTTAATAGATTCTATCTAAAGCATCATACACCTTAGGAGGAACAACGGCAACTCTAGAGCATGTCATGAAAGTAGTTGCGGAATTACAAGGGAACGCCCGCGTAAGCGATACCGTGTTTCTCTACAATCTGCACAATACGGTTGAAGATTACATGCCGTTTTGCGAGGATTGCGGGGACTGGCATTTTGAGAGCGAAACGCATTCCGCGATCTACCACACTCGCGCCGATGGAACGGGGTACTACGCATGAATGAATCGGAACCGCGCCTGTCATTGGCGCCAGAACCCAATTCGAACCCCATTCCGACCAAACGAGAAGTCAAAAACCGTTCCGGCAAGCAATCGCGCAAGCGTTACGGTTGGCGCAATACCAATTCTCGTCAGTGTCCTGTTTACAGCATCATCCTGTAAAATAGTAAAATAAAAAAAGCCGCGTCCTGTTACCACAGAAGTCACGTCAAACGTGAGTAACGGGCCGCGGCTTTGCTGTGCCTAGAAAAATAGATTTAGTGCGGGTGTATATACATTAAGCCGTATTAGTCACCATGACCAATAAAACGGGCCTCCGGGGGGCCTTTGTTGAGAACCGTTCTCAGTAAGGTGAGAACCGTTCTCATTAGTGGTTCAAATAACGGGATCGTGTGAGAACCGTTCTCATTAGCGGCTGAAACCGACCGTATCGTGAGACGGTCTGACCAATTTTGTCTCGGCATGCGGAATGGTTATCCACAAAATTAGCGTTACCCCTAGTCAGAGCGTTTACGTCCACATTGTGAACGTAATAGAGGTCTCTAGGAATAACGACTTATATACGTTAATGCTCCTCTCTCTCCACTACATACATACTACATATACTCTATATATATATATATAGAGAGAGAGAAGTAGTGCTAATGGCCGCATGCTGAGACAAGGGTACCCTAACTTTGCTTGTCACAGCGATTCGGTTTCTCCTAGCAAAACGGTTGTCCACATGCTGAGACGCGACACGCGATAGCCTATATACATAAAATCTCACATCCTGAGATTCTCATCAACATTATTCGTCTCACTATGTGAGATAAGCCCCCAATACATTCAATACCCTACTTAAATGACAGACTAGAGAAAGGTGCACAAAAAATGAGCCGACCGACTTGTCGTTGTAGTTTGTGCTGCCGCAATGATGCTGGTAGCAACAGACAACGCAAAAGTTACTTCCGAGTAGGCATCTTGCCCGTTCCAGAAAGCAAAGACTGGACAGCTGAAGGTTGGCGGTCAAAGTCACGACAGATTCACAAGTTGCGCCGCACAAGAGAAAAGCGCATCTGGAAATACGAAGCAGAAAATGAGTGCATCTGAACCAAAACTAAATAGGAGCGCAACAGGTAATATCCATTACAACCAGGCTTGTCACTATAGACCCTGTGGTAATGAGAGTGAGGTTCGATTCCTCACATGCGCACAAAATAACCTAACACAACGAAAGGCAGGACAAATAATGCGTTACGCTATTGTTAAAGGAAAGAACTATTACGGTTCTTTCCAAGAAATGTTCTCAGCAATCGGCCTTAGTGATTCTGAGTTCCTGCATTGAGACAAGACCTACGGAGGAGCACCCGATGAATGCGGCGCATGCTTCAGGGACGGAAAGCTCACAAAAATCGAGGATTGTAAAACCCACTAAAGGAACAAAATAATGTTCAGTGTAACTATGTTCTTCCTCACACTCATAGCAGCGCTAGTAATCTCAGTGCAAAAAGACAGCAAGGGGCAATAAGCAAAAATGCTAGACATAGTACTGCTCTCGCTAGCAACAATTACCACTGTTTCAATGTTTGCTGCTGTTTTCCACCTCATAGAATACAGAAAACAACGAAAGAGAAGATAATGGAAAAGTTCATCTGTGAATTGCTGGCAATTGATAACAACATCACAATTCAACAAGCTTATGCTTTCTGGATTAGCACACGTGAAGCCAACCGTGACGAATGGTGTAAGGAACAAGAAGCCGTATTGTTTAAGGTTGCCTGTAACAGCGTCGAAGTCAGAGAAGCTGCCCAACTAAATAAGACCCAAGCAATTAAAGAGTTGCGGCGCCTCACCGACTGTGGCTTGATGACTGCTAAAAAGATCATCGAAAGGATCTACTTCAACTAAACGCCGACCACCATAACGGCTGGCCAAAATACCCCCTGTGGTAATAGGCCACGGGTTTGGTAATTTAATGTTAAACTACAATGGAGGAAAAAGATGGAACACCTTTTGTTTGCAATTTTTGGAGCAGCTCTCCCGTCATGTGAATACGAGGATGCCAGTAACCTACTCTACACTAAGCAATACGCATGTAGCTGGAATTACCACAACACAGCCACTGAGCAGGATGGAAATGGGAAGGGTGACCACTACATTGTGATTAAGTTTAGCGAAACCAAGGGTTGGGCAGACCTTGGCTACTTTTACCCTGATGACCCCCAACTGAATGAAGTTGTGCGAGTTTACAAGTAACGCAAACAAGGAATACGTCATGACAAAACTAAATCCGTTCTTCCGCTGTGATTGCGGCAAGCTGCATATCATGCCAAATTGGCTTACGCACAGTGTTTGCGAGTGCGGAAAATCGCTCCCCGAACAATGGGCAGCGAAGACAAACATTATCAACAATAAATAACGCACAAAACAAAGGAATTGTATGGCGCGAATGATTGGTTACGTGCGACCGTGCGCTTGTTGCGGCAGGCATGGAATTGATACGCCGCACGGAAAGGAGCACATCCGCGCAAAGCGTGCGGCTAAGCGTAGAGAAAAGCAGGCCTACAAACGCGATTACGACAACTGAACACAAACAGCCCAAATGGTTAACAGCGCATTAATGCACGTGCCTACCAAAACCGTGCTAAATGTGAGCTACGTTCGAATCGTAGTATGGGCACCACACCTAAACAACAAACTAGGAGACAAAATGGAATGGAAACAAATTACGCGATGGGAACTACGTAGCGCGATGCACAGTATTCCAATTGGCGTAGTTGTGCAGAATAGCGATGGCACCTATAGCGCTACTGATTACACGGGCTATACTGCCCGTTACAAATTTATATACCACAACGCTGCAAAGACATGGTGCGAAAACGTATACCGCGAGAGGTTGCACTACAACGAATACAAGGGGGAATGATGAAAGAAAATATTGGCACTATTACAGTGCTGCTGAATACAGAAGATGATAGCGTGAGCTACACTGCCACCAATTTTACTGGATGCACTACGAAACATGTGTTTGAAAATTTGGTGGCGGCTTCTGTTTGGCTACGCACCGAATACCTCGTTTACCTTAACGCTAGCAAGGAGATTTGATGAACCAGGCAAAGATGGATATTAATAGGCTCGCGCGTTATGGTATTAAGATTGCCAAGCCTAATGAACAATCTACCCCTAACACGGTTAGGGCTGTCGTTTATGAATACGACGGAGTGGTTGAAGACATTTGGATTTGGCACGGACAGGTGGTGATTGGAAAGATCTATTACACCGATACCGACACACCGCCTAAAACGGTACCTGCTTACTACAACAGTAACATTATCTCATTCTATGAGGTACAGAGAAGTACGTTCTTTACGACAATGAAGAAGGAGGCAGAAAATGCGAGTAAGGCTTACAGGAATTAAGAACATGCGCCATTACGGCGAGTGTGAAGAGTTCAATTATGCTCGACGCCGCGATGGCGAAAAAGGCCCACTGGTTTATGGTTGTTATTTTCCATTCAGTACTATAACGAAGTTTAACATTTGGTACTACGATACCCTCCTGCTTTCTCATGGGAGCGATGGCGACACTATCATTTACGTTGGTGAAGTTGTTTCGACAATGAATACTGCTGTGGTAATGAACCATTTTCTACCGGAAGGCTATTACGTTCGGTACAGATTCAACTATGCGCACAATCCTTTCTTTGGACGTTACAAGATCAATGAGCGTTTGGAACTGTGGTCCACACGAAACAGCACCAAAGCACATTGTATCAGTCGAGACCTTTCAAAGGAACAATACGATATTGTTCTGTGGAGCATTGAATAATGCTACGCACAATTGCTGTGGTATTGTGTTCAGCAGCTCTCGCGTTGCAAATTGCTAACAAAGGATTCAATGGCACCACGCTGGTTATCCTAACGTGTATTGTTGTACTGATCTTGACTGGAAGAGACGAGGACAATGGTAAGTAAACGACAACTCAAAGGGTTCAGCGATGAAACCTTAGTGCGATTCCTAATCAGTATGGCAAGGGATCGTTTCGATCCTAAGGTTTCTACAAAACCCACACTGCAAGACGCAGAATGGACTATTGCAGAGATTCTGATTCGCATGGGCACAGGCAGTGTCACATGTCCAAATTGCGATGAACAAACAAAAGCACAAAAATATTGCAGCTACTGTGGCAACCAATTGACTTAGGCCCAACAGAGTGAGAATGATTCTCATTAGCAGTAGCGCGCTTGGGTCGCGGGCGCGCTCCCTGTGGTAAACGACGGGGCCGCCTGTCCCTGTGGCTGGTCACGTGCGCCCGCCTGGCGAGCTAGCAGCCCGCGATCGGACGCTTTGGGTAGGCCTGGCGGGCAGGCCCGCACAGACTCACACACGGCCGATTACGGCTAGTTTCTATGGGCGGCACGGGCGGGACCTAGCGCACAGAAACTTGAGTCGGCCCCTTGACATGCTCACGGGACCGTGTAGAGTGGACCATGCAAGCCACCGATGGGGCCGCCCGGCCACCGTCACTACAACCTAACAAAACTACTTAAATTAAGGATTTAAAATGGCCCGTACAGTTATGAGTTTAGAAGATAAAATTAAGTCTGCAGTTGAGAAGCCGCTGACGGATACAATGGAAGAGTTTGCCTCATGGCTTGAGGATCAGACCGGACTTGATATCGACGTTGATACGTTGAAGGTTAGTCAGCGGCTTTATGCTTCTTATATTAAGGTGCCCGAGGTTGCTGAAAAGATTGCCGCGCGTAAGGCTGAGAATGCTGAGAAGCGTGAGGCTGCTAAGATTGCCAGTGAAGAAAAGGTTCTTGAGCGTTTGGCTAAGCTTGATCCGGCCACTCTCGCGGCTAAGCTGAAGGCTCTCGGCATTGAGGTTGTTGAAGCAGAGTAAGAAATTACTTTAGCTAAAATCAGTTGGGCACTGGTAAATGCCCCAACCACAGTGCCTCGCTAAGCAGACCTGAGCATTGTCTTTAAACTGCTCAACACTAGAGTATTTAAGCCGTAGAACGCTAAAGGCAGGCGGCTAGGTTTTCACCCTAGTGAAAGCGGGTTCGATACCCGTCTACGGTACAAGCTCTATGACGGTTATAGAGCATGAATAAAGAACCCGTCAAAAGAAAATGAAGGGCTAGCCGTAAAGATGCGTGAGATACGTAGGCAAAGCTTAAATGACAGAAGTGCCCATTTTCTTCTAGGGCTAGACAGGATTCGACTAGCACTGGAAAACTAAACAACAATCCAGAACCGCTACACATCTGTAAAAGTGTAGCAAAAAATTAAATGGCAACACTACTGTTGACGCGGCTATGTCTAACATTGATGCAGATTACGAGGCGCTTTGCGCTGAGTTTTCCACTGTCACTGTCTGACATAAAAAAGCCGGGGGAAAAGGTGCATTAAATAGATCGCCCTATTAATCAAAGGATCGTGTCACAGTCTGAGTTTCTTTGTTTGTCAGACGGTAAATTAGAAACAAAGTGGTAAGGGTAGGGACCAATAAGCCCGCCGCCTCCTGAGCATGAGGAAGAAAAAACTGCTCAAAAAAAAAATGATTGTAAATTGTTTAGCGGGAAAGTGTTAGGACCGGGGTTCGATTCCCCGCTAGTCCACTTGTCCAATGAGAGTTATGACAAAGCGCGTTAAACTAATCTCTCACAAAGTTGCA
>Ga0208939_1000256_pt1 | contig 45821 bp, 47 predicted proteins | sample AD_STIC12_MetaG_FD_184437 | JGI IMG/M metagenome (GOLD analysis project Ga0208939, IMG submission 184437) | Active sludge microbial communities of municipal wastewater-treating anaerobic digesters from USA - AD_STIC12_MetaG (SPAdes) (version 2) | ecosystem: Engineered > Bioreactor > Anaerobic >...
CGGCGTGCCGTGCTATCTGGAGAATTCGAATCCGGCGAATACGGGCTTCTATCGGTCGCGTGGCTTTGAGCGCATGAAGCTGTTCGAACCGGGGCCGGGTGCGCCGCCAATGGAAGCGATGTGGCGCGAGCCGTGCGCACCCGAGACTTTGTGACCTGAAACGCCATGACGAAGGATTGCTGATGAAGCGGATGATTGGGCTCGCGCTGGTTCTGGCGATAAGCGCGTGCGCGTCGGCGCCGCCTGCGCCTTCACTCGCACCCGAGAAGGTCGTCGAGCAATTCATGTGGAACTACACGGCGACCTGGAACAAGCACGACTCGGCAACGATCGCGCGTGATTTCTATCGCATGGGAGCGGGCGTGCCGGAGCAGACCGAAAGCCTCGAGAAAGGCTTCGTGAACCTGCGGACGCAAGGCTATCACCATTCGGACATTCACGAGATCAAGGCGTGTATCATCGGCGGGGACACGGCTTGGGCCGGAATGAAGTTCTCACGTCTCACGGAAGCCGGTGTTCCGCTGCCGCCGAAAGACCGGGCGAGCTCCTACGAACTGAAGAAGTTCGAAGACGGATGGCGGATCACAAAGCTGATGGGCGGAGATGCAGGCAAACCGCTGGCGTGCCCGGCAGGCTAGCCGGTTATTCCGGGCACTTCATGCTCTCGCCTGGAGCAAGGCCAGCCATGTTGGTGGCGCGCCAGCCGTCGTCGAAGCGGCGGACCTGATAGACGGACACGCGCTGTTCGGGCGGCATGAACGTGCCGTCTGTCTTGAGGCGCGTGAAGCGCAGTTCGACCTGGCCCGTGTCGGCGGTGATCACACAGCCGGTGATGCCGTGGATTTCGGAGCGGTCGTAACCTTCCGCCTTCAGGCGATCGAACTCGGCTTGCAGGCCTTCCACAGTGCTCCAGCGATGGCCGGGATCGAGATGGTAGAAGTCCTTGATGATCGTCGCGGCATCGTGCGCGTTCCAGGCGCGGAGATATTCCGACATGAAATACTCCATATCACCCTTGAGGTCCTGGGCGTGCGCGGAGGTGTGAAGCGCGATCGCACTTGTTGCCGCAAAGATCAAACGATGCAGTTTCACATACAGCCCCGATGCTAGATCTTGTTGTCCTGGTCGACCGCCGCGTCTTCGGCGGCGACGACGGAGAAATGGCCCGTCTCGGGATCGCGCCAGTGCAGCTCGCCCTTGCCGATCGAGAACCATGCGCCGTTCATGCTGAGCAGTCCGCGCTCGTAGGCTGAACGGACGAAGGGAAAGCTCATCAGGTTGGTAAGCGACAAGCCAACGGCGCCATGCTCGACAGCTTCCTGCCAGTCGGAGCGCGGGATGGACTCGTCGCGCAGGACGACGTCGCGGGCGTCGGCGGCGATCTCGACCCAGGGCGCGATGAAGCGGCCGACGGGACGGTCAGCTGCGGCGGCGAGGGAAGCGGCGATGCCGCCGCAGCCGCCATGACCCATGACGACGATCTGTTTGACCTTGAGGCGGGTCACCGCGAATTCGAGCGCGGCGGAGACGCCGTGAAGGCCTCCGCTCTCGTCATAAGGCGGGACGAGGGCCGCGACGTTGCGGACGGTGAAGAGTTCGCCCGGAGCTGAGTCGAAGATCATGGCGGGGTCTGCGCGGCTGTCGGCGCAGGCAATGATCATCGTCGCCGGTTCCTGCCCGTCGCGCAGGCGATAGAAAACATCGCGCGCTTCGCGGTAACGGCTGGCGCGGAACCGCCGATAGCCTGCGATCAAATCTTGTGCGTCGTCTGCGAAGTCGATCATCGTGGCGTGTCGCTAGCGAATGTTCGGCCAGTAGGCAAACCCTGTTGGTGGCCGGGAGATTGACTTCCGGTGTGGGTATGCGTGACTAGGAACGAACAGTTCCGTTAGACCTCTCGATAACACCGCTCCGGTATTCGCGGCCATAGCCGCCGAGACGAGGCTGTCATGTCAGACGACGAAATCCCGATTCCGGGCGGCGATGAGGCCGAAAAGCGACGTGTCGGGCCTCGGCGCAGCGAAGCATCGACCAATGCCGTGCTGGTGGCTGCTTACACCGAACTATCGGAGCATGGGTGGCGCGGCTTTTCCGTCGATCGTGTAGCCAAGAATGCGAAGGCGTCGAAGCAGACAATCTATCGCTGGTGGAAATCGGCGGCGTGCCTTGCGGTTGATGCCGCGTTGGCGACGCTGGCTGAAAAGCCGGCGCCGGTAGCAGCCAATGCAGATGTGCGCGACAGGATCGCTGCATTGATCGAGCCCATGCTGGTGGCCGTGCGAACGGGCGACGGCGCCCATGCCTGGCGCGGCGCGCTGTTGGCTGCGGCCGACGACAGCGAAGCGGGCGAGACGTTTCGTGGCTGGTTTTCCGAGAGCGTGAAAGTGCCGCTGCGCCACATACTGGCGGAGCAGGCGCTGAAGGGCGTGATACGCCGCGACTGGGATATCGATCTGGCAACCGAGCTTCTGTTCGGACCGATCTGGCATCGCCTGATCGCGATGCGCGGGCCTGTGCCGGAGAGTTATTCGCGACGGTTAGTCGAGAGCGTTCTGAAGGCGTTGTCGCCGGGTTGAGCCACAAACGAACAGGCCCGGCTTGTGGCCGGGCCTGTCGCAAACTCAGACGATGGATCTGACTACTGGGCGGGAGCGGCGGGGGCAGGAGCGGCGGCGGGATCCTTGTAGCCGCCATAGACCCACTGGCGCATCTTCACCGGATAGTCGGCGGGCGCTTCGTTGGTCTGGATCATGAAGATCGTCGTGATGTCGTTCTTCGGGTCGACCCACATGTTCGTCCCGGCATAACCCGACCACGAGAACACGTTGCCTTTCGATGGGTCCTGCAGATCGATCGGCAGGAGGCCGAAGCCGAGACCGAAGCCGCCGAGCGGGCCATAGAACCAGTTCTTGCGATCCACAGTCGGTCCGATCTGGTCGACCAGCATCGCGTCGAGCGTTTCCGGCTTGATCAGGCGCACGCCGCGATATTCGCCTTTGCCGCGCAGCATCTCGACGAAACGGAAATAGTCTTCCGTCGTTGAGCTGAGGCCGCCGCCGCCCGACAGCATGGGCTGCACGACTTTCGGCGTGGAGAGCGCGGTTTTCAGGGTGGTCGGACCTTCCGCGAGGCGGTTGGCTTCATCGGCTTCGAGATAGAAGTGCGTGTCGTCCATGCCGAGCGGGGTAAAGATCTTCTCGTTGAGCAGGGCGTCGAGTGTCTTGCCGGAGGCAACTTCGATGACGGCGCCGAGCACGTCGGTCGAACGCGAATAGTTCCATGCCGAACCCGGGTCGGCCTTGAGCGGCAGAGCGGCGATGGCCTTGGAGAGATCGAGCGCGGTGAAGTCGAAGCGCGTGTCGCCGGCTGCCATGTAGAGCTTGCCGAGCGGGTCTTCAGGGGCGGCGAAGACGCCGTAGATCAGGCCCGATTCGTGGCTGAGCAAATCGCGCACGGTGATTTCGCGCGTGGCGGGACGGGTGGTCTTGCCGTCGGCTTCCAGCACTTTCGGGCTGGCAAATTCGGGAATGTACTTCGAGATCGGGTCTTCCAGCGCGAGCTTGCCTTCTTCGACCAGCTGCATGGTGGCGACCGAGACGATCGGCTTCGACATCGAATAGATGCGGAAGATGGTCTCAGGCGTCATGGGATCGGCGTCGCCCGGACCTTCCGTGCCAACCGTGGTGACGTTCACGACCTGGCCGCCTTTGGCGACGAGCAGGACGGCGCCGGGAATGCGGCCGGCTTTGACTTCGGTTTCAAGGTCAGCCTTGGCTTTGTCGAAAGCGGCTTGGTCGAAACCCAGCGCAGCCGGATTGGCGGCCATCGTCAGCGATGTTTGCGCGGGGTCGGCGACCACAGGCGCAGCAGGGGCTTCGGCGACTTCAGGCTTGGGCGCTTCCGGCGCGCAGGCGACGGCTAGCGCAAGCATGGCGGCGGAGGCCGCGGCGAAGAGTTTGTGTCTGGCGGTCTGCATTACGATCCCCGTCTGGCTGATTCCAGCGACTTTCAATGTCGCGAGACCGAAGGAATGTCGAGCTTTCCGTTGCGAAACGTTTGCAACATTCGGCGCGCAGAGATTGCGCGGATGACTGGACAGGGCATCGCAACTGAAGAACGATGCCTGCATAGGGACTCGTCAGGATATCGCCTCGCTGCTGATCGCAAATGCTGGCGCATTAGCCGGCCACCTTCATGCTCCGAAGCGCGCAAGCTTGAGTCCGGACCGGAGCAAAAATGACAAGCTTCAAGATCAACGGCAAAGCAGTCACGATCGATGCGGATGCCGATACACCATTGCTATGGGTGATCAGGGACGACGCCGGGCTGACAGGCACGAAATTCGGCTGTGGCATCGGAATGTGCGGCGCCTGCACCGTGCATATCGGTGGCAAGGCGGCGCGATCCTGCATCACGCCGCTCAGCGCGGTCGAGGGCGCGGAAATCACGACGATCGAGGGGCTCGACCCGAAGGGCGCACACCCTGTCCAGAAGGCATGGCAGGAATTGCAGGTGCCGCAGTGCGGCTACTGCCAGTCAGGCCAGATCATGCAGGCGGCTGCGGTGCTGAAGGACAATCCCAATATTTCGGATGCCGATATCGACGCGCAGATGACCGGCAACCTCTGCCGCTGCATGACCTACACCCGCATCCGCGCCGCCGTCCGGCAGGCCGCCGACGCGATGAAAGGAGCCTGATCATGGATACGCCAGTGAACGCTCCCGTCCTCAGCCGCCGTGGCTTCCTGATTGCAGCCGCCGGAACGGGCGTCGCCTTCTCATTCCTGACCGCGTGCCAGACCGACGACACGTCGACCGCCGCAGCCTATGAGCCGACGCAATGGTACGCGATCGACAATATGGGGATCGTGACGGTCAACGTGATCCGCGCGGAGATGGGCCAGCATGTCGGCACATCGCTCGCGCGCATTCTCGCCGATGAACTGGAAGCGCCGTGGGAGAATGTGCGGATCAAGCATGTCGACAGCGATCCGAAATGGGGCCTGATGGTCACCGGCGGCTCGTGGTCGGTGTGGCAAACCTATCCGCTCTACAGCCAGGCTGGCGCCGCTGGTCGGGCAGCTATGATCGAGGCGGGCGCCACAGCGCTTGGCGTCGACCCTGCAACATGCTCGGCCGCGAATGGCGAGATCGTCTCGGGCGACAAGAAGATTTCCTACAAGGAGATCGTCCGCCGCGGTGGCCTCACAAAGACCTACACTCCCGAAGATCTCGCCAAGATCGCGTTCAAGCCGGCAACCGATCGCAAGCTGATCGGCAAGCCGGTGACGTCGCTCGATGTTGTCGCGAAGACGACGGGCGCTGCTGTCTATGGCATCGATGCGAAAGTGGAGGGGATGGTCTATGGCCGCCCCATCATTCCGCCGACGCGCAACGGATCGAAGGTCAACGCGATCGACGACAGTGCGGCGAAGGCCGTGAAAGGCTATCTTCAAAGCGTCGCGCTTGAAGACCCGTCCGGCACGGTGCCCGGTTGGGTGATGGTGGTAGCGACGAGCTATCCGGCCGCGAAGAAGGCGGCTGAGCTGGTGAAGGTGGATTGGACGGCAGGTCCGACGACTGGCGTGTCCGAGAAGGACATCCAGGATCATTCGATCAAGCTGATTGCGAAGGCGGATGCAGGCTCGGTGCTTGCAACGGGCAATACTGACACCGCGCCAGCATTCAGGTCTGCGAAGTCGTCGATCGAGGCGACATACACCACCGCGACCGCGCTGCATTTCCAGATGGAGCCAGTGAACGCGCTTGCTTTCGAGAAGGATGGCAAGTGGGAAATTCATACTGGCAACCAGTGGCAGAGCCTCGTCCTGCCCTGGCTGGCCAAGGCGCTGGCCGTGCCAGAAACAGATGTCGTCATGCGCACCTATCTGCTGGGCGGAGGCTTCGGGCGGCGGTTGAACGGCGATTATGCCGTGGGCGCGGCGCTGGCCTCCAAGGCGCTGGGCAAGCCGGTGAAAATGATCCTGACGCGCGAGGATGACTCGCGCTTCGACTCCGTGCGCTCGCCCTCCGTGCAGAAGATGCGGATGGCGTTCGACAAGGATGGCGGCGTCACGGCGATGGAACAGCATGTCGCCTGCGGTTGGCCGACCGAGGTGATGGCGCCGTTCTTCATGCCCAAGGGCGAGAAGGACATTCCGTTCGATCCCTTCGCCATCAACGGCGCAAACCACTGGTATACGGTCGGCGCCCACAAGGTTCGCGCGATCTCCAATGATCTGGCGAGCGCAACTTTCCGTCCGGGCTGGTTGCGATCGGTTGGGCCGGGCTTCACCAACTGGGCGCTGGAAAGCTTCATCGACGAAGCTGCGCACAAGCTGAAGATGGATCCGGTGGCTTTCCGCATGAAGCTGCTGACCGCAGAGGGGGCGAATGCCGGCACGGCGCCGAACTCGGTTGGCGGCGCACTGCGTCAGGCCAATGTGGTGAAGCTCGCTGCCGAAAAGGCCGGCTGGGGTGGACAGCTTCCCGAAGGCACGGGTCTCGGTCTCGCTACGTCGTTCGGGCAGGAACGGGACATGCCCACCTGGGTGGCGTGCGTTGCGCGGGTCCATGTTGATCGCGGCACGGGCAATGTGAAGGTCGAGAAGCTGACGCTTGTGGCGGACGCGGGAACGATCGTTGATCCCGATGGCGCGCTCTCGCAGATGCAGGGCGCATCGCTATGGGGTCTCTCGCTGGCGTTGCACGAAGGAACGGAGTTCGAGAAGGGTCAGGTGAAAGCGACCAATCTTGGCGCCTACACGCCGCTGCGCCTGTCCGACGTGCCGGAGCTCGACATCACCTTCGTCGACAGCACCGAAGCGCCGGTCGGGCTTGGCGAGCCCGCAACGACAGTCGTGGGGCCGGCGATCGGCAATGCGATCTTCAATGCGGTCGGCGCGCGCCTGCGTCACATCCCGATCACTTCTGCTGCGGTGAAGGCGGCGATCTGATCTGGTAAATTCAGGCGGGCGGCTGTCGCAAGGCGGCCGCCCGTTCCTGGACGAAGGGGGCTCGACACGTCCCAAGTTCGCGCCTATATGCCCCTTCGAACTAGTTCTCACATCGAAGCGGCGGCCCCGGGAACTGGGCCGCCGCTTCGCGTTAGGGCCTTCACTACAGGCCGATTTTGAAGGGTTTTCCGCTTCATGCGGGCGCAAAGCGAACTTGAAATTCGTATCCTCGACATGATCGAGCCGGTGGCGACAAGCCTCGGCCTCGATATCGTTCGGGTGCGCGTTACCGGCTCGCAGACGCCGACGCTGCAGATCATGGCGGAGCTGCCGGACGGCACGATGACGGTGGCGCGGTGCGCGCGGCTTTCGCGTGCGATCTCGCCGGTGCTGGAAGCTGAAGATCCGATCTCGAGCGAATATTCGCTTGAAGTGTCCTCGCCCGGTATCGACCGGCCGCTGACCCGTGTTGGCGATTTCGCCAAATGGATCGGCCACGAGATCAGGGTCGAATTGGGCACGCCGACTATCGATGGCCGGAAGCGCTTCCATGGCGCGATCGTCAGTGAGATCGATGGCGTGGTCGAACTGGACCTTAAAGATGGCGGCAGCGCCAAACTCAACGTCGCGGACATGTCCCGGGCGACCATGGTGTTGACGGACAAGCTGATTCAGGCGGCGCGGGCCAGGGGCCAGGCGCCTGTCGAGGGTGCTGAAGAAGAAGACGAAGAAGATATCGCGATCGAAGGCGAGTTCGCGGCTGAGGATTTTGACGACGTTGAGGTCGACGAAGACCTCGATGAGGATTTTGACGAAGAGTCCGACGACGAGGAAGAAGACCTGGCGTCGGACAAGAAGGAGTAGGGAATGGCTACCGGAGCAGTTTCGGCAAACAGGCTGGAAATCCTGCAGATCGCCAACGCGGTCGCGGCTGAGAAGTCCATCGACAAGCGCATCGTGCTTGAAGCGATGGAAGAGGCGATCCAGAAAGCCGCGCGTTCGCGCTATGGCCTGGAGCACGACATCCGCGCCGAGATCAACCCGGACTCTGGTGAAACCCGCCTCTGGCGCGTCCAGACTGTCGTCGAAACGGTCGAAAACCCGGTCACGCAGCTGACGCTGGCCGAAGGCAAGAAAATGGATTCGGACGCCGAAATCGGCAACGAATTCCGCGAAGAGCTGCCGCCGTTCGAATTTGGCCGCGTTGCTGCGCAAACCGCGAAGCAGGTCATCACGGGCAAGGTTCGTGAAGCCGAGCGCGCCCGCCAGTACAACGACTTCAAGGACCGCGTCGGTGAGGTCATCAACGGCACCGTGAAGCGCGTCGAATACGGCCATGTGATCGTCGATCTCGGCAAGGCCGAAGGCGTCATCCGCCGTAATGACGGCATTCCGCGCGAGAACTTCAACACGGGCGACCGCGTCCGTTCGTACCTCTACAAGGTTTCCTCGGAAGCCAAGGGCCCGCAGATTTTCCTGTCGCGCTCGCACCCCAGCTTCATGATCGCGCTCTTTGCCCAAGAGGTGCCTGAAGTTTACGAGGGCGTGATCGAGATCAAGGCCTGCGCCCGTGACCCGGGTTCGCGCGCCAAGATCGGCGTGTTCAGCCATGACGGTTCGATCGACCCGGTCGGAGCGTGCGTTGGTATGCGCGGTGCGCGCGTGCAGGCGGTTGTGTCCGAACTCGGCGGCGAGAAGATCGACATCATTCCGTGGTCGGGCGACGACGCGACGTTCATCGTCAACGCGCTGCAGCCGGCGGAAGTCTCCAAGGTCGTGATCGACGAAGAAGAAGGCCGCGTGGAAGTGGTCGTCGAGGAGAGCCAGTTCCCGCTCGCCATCGGCCGCCGTGGCCAGAACGTGCGTCTCGCCTCCCAGCTCACTGGCTGGCAGATCGATCTGATGACGGAATCAGCTGACTCCGAGCGTCGTCAACGCGAGTTCAAGGAACGCACCGACCTGTTCCAGAAGGCGCTGGATGCCGACGAAACGCTGGCCCAGCTGCTGGCGTCCGAAGGCTTCGAAACCGTGGAAGAGATCGCCTATGTCGAGATCGACGGCCTCGCTTCGATCGAGGGCTTCGACGAGGAAGTCGCGGGCGAGCTGCAGCAGCGCGCGCGTGAATATCTCGAGAAGCTGACGGCCGAACTGGTCGCCAAGCGCAAGGAACTCGGCGTTGCAGACGAGGTTGCGGACATGGAAGGCGTCACGCCTGTGATGGCCGTGAAGTTCGGCGAGAACGGCGTGAAGACGATCGACGACCTCGCTGGTCTCGTGCCGGACGATCTCGTCGGCTGGAAAGAGCCGGGTCCGGATGGCAAGCCCAAGATGATGCCGGGCCTGCTCGCCAAGGGCGAGATGAGCCGTGACGACGCCGAACTGTTCATTCTGAAGGCGCGCGTTTCGGCCGGCTGGGTCGAACCGCAGGCGCTCGAGGAAGCTCTGGCGGCTCGTGCGGCAGCGCTCGATGCGGAAGAAGCCGAACTCGATGCCGCTGGCGGCGAATCCCAGGGCGGTACGGCACGCAGCCGTGGCGACGAACTGTTCAATCTGAAGGGGGCGAATGCCTCAAGCGACCAGTGATGGCGAACTGAGCGGCATTCCAGATGTCGAAACCGACGCGGGTCCGCCCCGCGCCGGCAAGGCAGGTGCGCGTGACCCCGAGCGCCGCTGCATCGTAACGATGGAGCGGCGCCAACAGGGCGAATTGATCCGTTTCGTCCTATCGCCGGACAACCAGGTAACGCCCGACCTGGCGGCCAAGCTGCCGGGCAGGGGCGCTTGGGTTGCCGCTTCGCGCGAGGCGATTGCGCTTGCGGTGAAGAAGGGCGCGTTCAACCGCGCCTTCAAGAAGCCGGTGAAGGTGGCGTCCGATCTGGCCGATCAGGTCGAGCAATTGCTGGCCAAGCGAATTCTTGACCAGCTCGGCATGGTAAAGCGCGCCGGCGATCTCATATTGGGCTTTGAACAGGTCCGTGAGGAGGTCCGCAAAGCGGCTCCTGCCTTCCTGATAGAGGCTTCCGACGGGTCCGGGGACCAGCGAAGCAAGGTTCTCGCGCTGGTGCGCGGGCTCCACACGCCCGAGCTGGATGAAACGGGTAAACCAGCCGGAAACCTTGAACTTCCGCCCGTTGTTGGCTGTTTTTTGGCCAGTGAATTGGGCATGGCCTTGGGGCGTGACCGTGTGATACACGCTTGCGTCAAATATGGCCGTATAGCGCACGCTTGGAGGGGAGAGCTCGAAAGGCTTTCCGGGTTCCGGCACGTCTGGTTGCCTGGCTGGCAACCGAGCAGCGCTACGGGGCAAAAGTTTAGTGACGACACACAGGCCCGTGTTTCCGGGGGCGATTCTCCGGGCACACCGATATCAACCGAACTTGACGCAACTGAAGTGAGTGAATGACCGATACCAAGGACACGGACAATACTGGACGCCGGCCGCTGACTCTCAAGCGGGCGGATTCAGGCACCGTGAAGCAGAGCTTCTCGCACGGCCGCTCCAAGCAGGTTGTCGTCGAGACAAAGAAAAAACGCGTGGTTGTGGTGACCCCCGGCGATAAGCCGAAGGTTGTCCGTCCCGAGCCTGAGAAGGTTGCCGAGAAGCCTCAGCTGACGGCGGCGCAGGAAGCGCTGCAGAAGTCCGGCCTCTCCGAGCAGGAACTCAAGGCGCGCCAGGCCGCGATCGCCCAGCGACGCGCTGACGAAGAGCGCCGCAAGCTCGAACAGGAAGCCATCGACGAAGCCAACAAGCGTCGCGCCGACGAAGCGCGCCGTCTGGCCGATGAAGAAAAACGCCGTGCCGAAGCGACGGCGCGCGGCGATATCGCGCCTGCGGCTGACGAAGAAGAAGAACGCGGCGCGCGTGGCCGAGGCGGCGATCGCGACGCTGGCTTCCGGCGTGGCCCTGCTGGTGCTCCGCCGCGTGCAGGCGCCGGCCCTGGTGCTGGCGCTCCTCCGCGTGGTCCGGGTGGCGCTGTTCGCGTTCGTCCCGATGCAGGCCCGCGTGGCCCCGGCGCTCCGCGTCCGGGTGGTCCGGGCGGCGATCGTCCGCGTCCTGGCGCTCCCGCTGGCGCTGCCCGTCCGGGCAGCCCTCCGGGCCGTCCGGGTGGACCGCGTCCGCTTGCGCCGCTTGATCCCGATGAACTGACGCCGCTGTCCGAACTGGGCGGACGCGTCAAACGTGTGAAGACGGCTGGCGATGACGCGCCCGGCGGCGCCGATCGCCCGGCCCGCAAGGACGAGCCCAAGCGCCGTCAGGGCAGGCTGACCGTCTCGGCCGCGCTCGGCGACGACGATGAAAAGCAGCGTTCCTACGCTGCGGTGAAACGCGCCCGCGAACGTGAGCGCGAACGCCGCCTCAAGATGGCTGGCGGCGGAGCCGAGAAAGTCTCGCGCGAAGTCGTGCTGCCGGAATCGATCACGGTCGCTGACCTCGCCAACCGTATGAGCGAGCGGCAGGCCGACGTCGTCAAGTTCATGATGCAGCAGGGCGAACTCGTGCGCTCGACCGACGTGCTGGATGCGGATACCGCCCAGCTCATCGTCGAGGAATTCGGCCACACCGTGAAACGTGTTGCGGAATCAGACGTCGAGATCGGCCTCGAGGGTCATGAAGACATCGATGATCACCTCGAGCCGCGTCCGCCTGTCGTGACCGTCATGGGTCACGTCGACCACGGCAAGACGTCGCTGCTCGATGCGCTGCGCCAGACCGACGTTGTGTCGGGCGAAGCTGGCGGCATCACGCAGCACATCGGCGCCTATCAGGTGCAACTCAAGTCGGGGGAAAAGATCACCTTCCTCGACACGCCTGGCCACGCGGCCTTCTCGTCCATGCGCGCCCGCGGCGCGAACGCCACCGACATCGTCATCCTCGTGGTAGCGGCGGACGACGGCGTGATGCCGCAGACGATCGAGGCGATCCAGCACGCGAAAGCTGCCGGCGCTCCGATCATCGTGGCGGTCAACAAGGTCGACAAGCACGACGCCGATCCGAACAAGGTTCTGACGCAGCTCCTGCAATACGACGTGCAGGTCGAAGCCATGGGCGGCGAGACGCCGGCCGTGAGCGTTTCGGCGCTGAAGAAGACCGGCCTCGACGAACTCACCGCGACGATCTCGGCGCTCGCCGAGATTCTCGAACTCAAGGCCAACCCGGACCGCGACGCCGATGGCGTGGTCATCGAATCCAAGCTCGACAAGGGCCGTGGTTCGGTCGCGACCGTGCTGGTCAACCGCGGCACGCTGAGCAAGGGCGACATCATCGTCGCCGGCGCACAGTGGGGCCGTGTGAAGGCGCTGAACAACGAGCGTGGCCAGTCTCTCGAAACGGCTGGTCCGGCGACGCCGGTGGAAATTCTCGGCCTCGATGGTTCGCCCGATCCGGGCGATGCGTTCGTGGTCGTCGACTCGGAAGCGCGCGCACGCGAGATCATCGATTACCGCGTTCGCACCAAGCGCAACAAGTCGGGTGCGGGCATGCGCACGTCGCTCGACCAGATGCTGGCGCGCCTGAAAGAAGGCGGCACGGCTGCTGGGGGCCAGACCAAGGAAGCTGCGTTCATCCTCAAGGGTGACGTGCAAGGTTCGGTCGAAGCGATCACGCAGGCTCTCGAGAAGCTGTCGACGGACGAAGTCCGTGCGCGCGTCGTGCTCGGCGCTGTTGGCGGGATTTCGGAAAGCGACGTGCAGCTTGCTGCCGGCGCCAATGCTCCGATCATCGCGTTCAACGTCCGCGCCAACAAGCAGGCGCGCGATCTGGCCGAGCGCGAAGGCGTCGAGATCCGGTACTACTCGATCATTTACAACCTGATCGACGACGTGAAAGGCGTGCTCTCGGGCATGCTGGCGCCGGAACGTCGCGAGACCTTCCTGGGCTACGCGGAAATTCTGCAGGTCTTCTCGATCTCGAAAGCTGGCAAGGTTGCCGGTTGCCGTGTTTCCGAGGGCATCGTGCGTCGCGGTTCGGGCGTCCGCCTGCTGCGCGACAACGTCGTGATCCACGAGGGCACGCTGTCCACCCTGAAACGCTTCAAGGACGAAGTCCCGGAAGTGAAGCAGGGCATGGAATGCGGCATGGCTTTCCTGAACTACCAGGACATCCGCGAAGGCGACCAGATCGAATGCTTCCAGGTGGAACTGATCGAGCGGAAGCTGGATTAAGGCCTGAGTTCATAGACATGAACATGAATCCCCGGGGCGATGCTCCGGGGATTTTTGCTTTCCGGGTTTTGTTTCCTGACCCGGGAACTGCGTTTGCACCCCCAATCAGTCAAATTTCACAGACCGGCTGAACCGGATGTTCACCACGGGTTGGCATGGTTGCGCCCACAGTAACCCTCGCCAAAGCGGGGCTGACGCGGAGGCCAACATGCATCAGGCTTCGATCCTCTTCACCGCCGCCGTTATGGCGATGGCGGGCGCGTGGTATGCCATGCAGGACATGGCGCGCGACGCTGCGGAAGCGCCGGCAACCGAGCAGGTTGCGAGCGTTTCCCAGGCCGAACCGCTGGTCGACTAACTCCAGAGACTGGCCTCAAGCGGGCGTCTCCCTTCCAAAATGGGCCCTGACTTTCGCGGCGGCGGGAGTAAGGTTCAGCTCAACGGACGACAGTTCCGGTCGGGAGAGGAACATCAATGACAAAGCTCAGGATACGTGTGCTCGCCGGATGCGCTGCTGGCGCGCTGGCGGTTGTCTCGCTGGTTGCGGCGCCTGCGCTCTCGCAGTCGGCTGCGGCGGTCGTGCAGGGCAGGATCGATGTGAAGGTTTTGTCCTCGCGCTATGATCTCGTGTCGGGCGGCGATGCCCTGGTCGAGATCAAAGCGAGCGAGGGTGCGAAGGCGAGCGAGCTGAAGGTGTCGCTGAACGGACGCCAGCTGGCGACGCCACTGAAGTTTGACCAGCCGACCAACACGCTGCGCGGATTGGTGAGCGGGCTCGATAATGGCGCCAACTGGCTGCAGGTGAGGGGCCCGAGCGGCTATTCCGTGAGCCAGCCGCTGGTGAACTATCCCATCACCGGGCCGATCCTCTCTGGTCCGCACATGGCGCCGTACGAGTGCCGCACGAAGGAGTCCGGCCTCGGCGAACCGACCGACGCGAACTGCTCGGCGCCGACGCGCTATGACTGGTTCTACAAGCCGGCGGATGGCGGAGCTTACAAGGCTTACGATCCCAAGGGTCCCAAGCCAGCCGATGTCGCGATGACGACCACGATCGAGGGCAAGACGGTTCCCTTCATCGTGCGCGTTGAAAGCGGCGTGATCGATCGCTCGATCTATCGCCTCGCGGTGCTGGATGATCCTGCGACGCCGGGCTTCTCCGCGAGCGAGGGATGGAATGGCCGGTTGAGCTTCACGTTCGGCGGCGGCGCCGGCACGCAATACAATCAGGGCGTGAACCAGGCAGCGGCTGTGTTGTCCGACCTCTACCTTGCGCGCGGCTTTGCCTATGGCGCATCGACCGAGCTGGTGAACCAGCAGCATGGCAATGCGGTGTTGCAGGGCGAAAACCTGATGATGCTCAAGGAGCACTTCATCGAGACCTACGGTGTTCCCAAATGGACGGTCGGCACGGGTGGCTCCGGCGGCGCCATCCAGCAACAGGTCATAACGCAGATGTATCCGGGCCTGCTCGATGGCCTGCAACCATCGCTCAGCTTCCCCGACTCGACGATGAACACGGCAGACTGCGGCGTGCTGCAGAACTTCTGGAAGTCAGCGGCGGGCAAGGCCTGGAGCCAGGAGAAGAAGTCGGCTGTCGAAGGCTATAGCGCCGGCACCTGCGGCTCCTGGGAGCGGTCGTTCGTGCCCGTGATGATGGCGACGAACGCACCCGGCTGCGCGCTCAACGACAAGAGCTTGCTCTACGATCCCAAGAAGAACCCGAAGGGCGCGCGTTGTACGATCTCGGACATGCGCGTGAACGTCTATGGCCGTGATCCCAAGACAGGATTTGCGCGCAAGCCGCAGGACAATGTCGGGATTCAGTACGGACTGAAGGGGCTGAATGACGGCGTCATAACGGTCGATGAATTCCTGCAGGTCAACGAACTTGTCGGTGGCAACGATATCGACGGCAATTTCATCAAGAAGCGTTCGGTTGGCGATCCGGCGGCGCTGACGGCTGTCTATGCCTCAGGCCTCATCAACACGTTTGGCGGCGGGTTGAAGGACGTGCCGATGCTGCATTATCGCAGCTATACCGACACGACGACGCCCGGCGACATTCACGACCGTCACCGCGACCTCACCATCCGTGCGCGGCTGGAGAAGGCGACAGGCACGTCGGCCAACCAAGTGATCTGGGTGGCGGACAGGTCGACGTCACGTGAGAAACCCGCCGTAAATCTGGCGCCGATCGCGCTGGATACGATGACCAAATGGCTGGACGCGATGGCGGCCGATTCGGCGCCGCTTTCGCCAGAGAAGGTTGTCAGGAACAAGCCCGCCGATGCGGTGGATGCTTACTGGACGCCGGACGGCAAGCGCGTGAACGAGGTTGCAAGCTGGGATCCCGCAACATCCTGGAACAAGACGTATCCGATCCATCTCGAACCACGCCTGATCGCAGGCGCGCCGATTACCAATGACGTTATGAAGTGCCAGCTGAAGCCGGTCGATTTCAGCGCCTACCAGGTGACCTTCTCCAAGGCGCAGCAGGCGCGGATGAAAAAGGTCTTCCCGGATGGCGTCTGCGATTGGAGCAAGCCAAGCGTCGGCTATTCGCTGATCAAGGGAACGTACCAGCGCTATTGAGCTGGTGCTGGGTGAATAAAGTCGCCGGGCCTGCGAAGGTCCGGCGGCTCTGTTTTTCAGCTGTCGCCAGTGATGATGCCGACGATCAGCATCAGGAGACCGCCCGCCACTGCGAGGCCCGTCATGAGCGATTTCATCTGCTTCTGCTTGGGCGTGTCGGCGCTTTCGCCTTCCTTCTTCTCATTGCTCTGAGAGGCTGCGATCAGGGCGGCGATCGGACCTGTGACAGCGGCTAGCCCCGCCAAGTTCTTGTGCTTCGCGGCGGCGTCCTTCGCCATATCGATCATGCGGGCGACAGCTGCAGTCTCGGCCTGCCTGTCGCGTTCGAGCGCGCGCGCGATCATGACGATGACCAGCATCATCACCAGCGCAACAAGTACGCCGCCTAGCAGCCAGAGGCTGAGCGCTGCGTCCATCGGTAAAGCTCCCACGCCAATTTTCTCCACAATGCGCTTGACTTCATCGACAGTCAATATCAAAGTGATATCACTTCGATATCGGACGTGGAGGACATCAATGACCGTCATCAGTCACAAGAGAACGCAGGAAAAACCCGCAAGCACCGGGAGCGGCGGCTTCCTTCTCGTGCTGGCGCTGGCTGGCTTCTTGGCAGCCGCATGGCTGCTCTTCCAGGGCATCATGACGGGAGAGAGCGGCGGGGACGAGGGCGTCGTTGCGCTCTACGTCATCGCTGCGGCGGCCACGATCCTGGCATCAATACTGGTGCTGTCGGGCCTTTACTCGCTGCAGCAGAATGAAAGCGCGGCGATCACACTGTTCGGCAACTACAAGGGCACGGACAAGAAGCCGGGCCTGCGCTGGGTGGTGCCCTGGTACTCCCGCAAGAAAATCTCCCTGCGCGTTCGCAACGTCACCTCGCAGACGCTGAAGGTGAACGACAAGAAGGGTAACCCGATCGAGATCGCCGCCGTCGTCGTGTGGCGCGTGGTCGATACCGCGCAGGCGGTGTTCGACGTCGATAACTACGAGACGTTCGTGAACATCCAGATCGAGACGTCGTTGCGCGAGATCACCTCGCACTTCGCCTACGACCACGGCGAAGAGGCTGAACCGACGCTGCGCGCCGATGGCGTAAAGGTCGGCGAGATGCTGGCCGCCCGCCTGCAGGAGCGTGTCGCGATTGCCGGCCTTGCGGTGGACGAAGCGCGTCTTTCGCACCTTGCCTACGCGCCGGAGATCGCGTCCTCGATGCTGCGCAGGCAGCAGGCCGAGGCTGTGCTCGAGGCGCGCGCCAAGATCGTCCATGGCGCAGTGTCGATGGTGGAAAGCGCCCTGCAACAATTGTCCGAGCGCGACATCGTCACGCTGGACGACGAGCGCAAGGCTGCGATGGTGTCGAACCTTCTGGTGGTGCTGTGCGCCGACCGCGAGGCCCAGCCTGTCGTCAATGCCGGCTCGCTTTACTAGGTTCAACACAAGACAGGCGGCCCATGCCTTCGCCCGGCAAGAAAGCGTTTCCCCTCAGGCTCGATCCGGCGCTCCACGCCGCGATCGAGCGCCTGGCGGCACAGGAACTTCGCTCGGTCAACGCCGAGATCGAGTTCCTGCTGCGCGAGGCGCTGAAGAAACGCGGCGTGGTGGTGAAGGAGGAGAATAGCTAGAGCAGCGTCTGGCCGGTGTGACGCCTCTCGTGATCCAGTAGCCACTGCTTCCGCCATAACCCGCCGGCATAGCCCGTCAGCGTCCCGTCCGAGCCGATGACACGGTGACAGGGGAGAATGATGGCGCAGCGGTTGAGACGATTGGCGTTCGCGACGGCGCGGACGGCGGTCGGCCGGCCTATGCGCTCGGCCATTTCCAGGTAGGAGCGCGTGACGCCTGGGGGCACACGGCGCAGTTCATCCCAGACATCGTTCTGGAACTCGGTGCCTGCTCCCGCGATCTTCGATTTGAAGTCCAGGTTCTTGCCGGCGAAGTAGTCGGCCAGTTCTTTCCGGATCAGCTTCAGCGCTTTCGTGTCGCCCGGCAGCACCGTGGCGTTGAACGCCTTGCGATAGCGATCGACATGATCCTGCAGCTTCTTGCGTTCGACGAATTCGAGCATGTGGAGATGTGTGTCGTCGGCAATGGCCAGCATCGGGCCGAGTGGCGTGTCGATCCAGTCCATGGCGAAGGTGAGAGCCTTGCGCGATTTGTTCGGGGCTTCGCCGAAGGTGCGGGAGAAGGCTTCGCGAAACCCAGAACCGGACTCGAAGCCGGCGTCGAGCTGGGCTTCGATCACGGCGTTCCCTTTCCTGATGGTGTTGAAGGCGTGGCCGAGACGGCGCGCGCGGGCGTATTGCGAAAAGCTCATGTCAAAGCGCTTCTGGAACTGGCGCCGGGCGGTTGCCGGCTCGATGCCAAGATCGCGCAGGTCTTCCTCGCTCCAGCGGCGCGAGGGATCTTCCTCGACGAGGCGCAGGAGCTTGTCGAGAATGACGCCGGGCGCGTTGGGGTCATCCAGCGGGCGACAGCGCTTGCAGGGGCGCAGGCCAGCGGCAAGCGCTTCGTCGGGTGAGCCGAAGAAGGTGATGTTCTTCGACAGCGGCGTGCGTGCGGGGCAGACCGGGCGACAGAATATGCCCGTGGTTTTGACCCCGACATAAACAACACCGTCCAGCTCGGGGTCGCGACGCTGGATGTGTTCGTAGAGTTTATCGTGGTCAGGGAGGCGGTTCAGCATGTTCAGCCCATGTGGCGTTCTGTTTGTGTAGCCTCAAGATAGGCGTCCCGGCAGGGCGTGAGGCCGGAAAAACGACATGACCGTCCAGGCCCCTGGCGTCAGCAAGCGCCTTGACAGCGGGGCTGGCCGGCTCTTTGACACTCCGATGAAACCGCCCACCCAGAGACAGTTGCGCGCCGGAGAGCTCATCCGCCACGTGCTTATGGACATCCTCGCACGCGAGGAGTTCGCAGACCTTGATCTTGCAGGGAAATCCATCACAGTTACAGAAGTTCGCATCTCGCCCGATCTCAAGAACGCGACCGGCTTCTGCGCCCCCTTGGGTGGCGAAGACATGGCCAAGACCGTGGCGGCGCTGAACCGCGCCGCAGGCTTCCTGCGCGGGCGGCTCAGTCGCGAGATCGATATGCGCTATACGCCCAATCTGCGCTTCATCGCTGACGACAGCTATGACGAGGCGCGGCGGATCGAGCAGCTGCTGGCGTCCGAGCGGGTGCGGCGGGATCTGGTCGATCGCAAGGACGAGGACTAGTCCGCATGGCGCGATCCTTCATGATCGCCGTCACGGGCGGATCGGGCTCCGGCAAGACCACGCTGGCGCGCGCGCTTTATGCGCGGCTGGGCGCAGAGAACTGCCAGCTCGTGACAGAGGACAACTATTATTTCGGCCGGGCACACTACGGACAGGCTGCGTTGGCGATGCAGCATGCTGAGCTTGAGCGGACGTTCAATTTTGATGATCCGGCCAACAAGGACATGGCCAACCTGCGGCGCGATATTGAGGCGCTTAAACGCGGGGAGAGTGTTGAGCAGCCGGTTTATGAGTTCGCGAAGCATGACCGGAAGGTTGGGGTGACGAAGCGGGTTGATGCGCGGGCGGTGGTGATCATCGAGGGGATTCACGTTCTGTCGGATCCGTCGTTTGCTGCGCTTTTTGATCTGACGGTGTTTGTCGATGCGCCGGCGGATCTTCGACTGATACGGCGGATTCGGCGGGATGAGGCGGAGCGGGGGCGGAGTGCTGAGAGTGTGATCCAGCAGTATCTGCGCTTTGTGCGGGCGGCGCAGGCGCGGTTCATTGATCCGGCGCGGCACGTTTGCGACATCGTTGTCTCGTGCGAGGCGGCGTCGCCGGACGCCGATGCGCCGCCGGACGCGGACTCGATCGACCGCCTCATCGCGCCGGTGTGGACGCAGCTGCAGAAACTGGGCGTGGCGGCCCAGGAAACTGCACAGTCTCCTGCCTGAGGCGCAGAGTGGCCGTTGCGGCTCGCGAAACCGTGAGTTAGCTTACTTGCACAGAGCCTGAAGGCGTAAACGCCAAAACGGCCCTCCTCCCCAACGAGTATCCTCCCTGTGCGGGCGCGCATCAGCCCGCGAGTTGCTGCTTGGGCGTACGTTCAGACCGCCCCGGCCGCTTTAACGGACACAGCGCTCAAGCGCGGTCCGACTGGAGGAGGTGAACATGAGCGTTCAGAATTCGATCCAAAACGGCCAGGCCAACGCGGAAGCCTCACGCGTGCCTGACAACATACGCAGCATGCTGGTCGTGGTTGTCGCCGGCGCCGGGCTGGTCGGACTGGCTTTCGGCGCCATGTCGCTGCTGACCTCGCCTGATGGCTGGGTCATGAAAGCCGCCAATCAGGCGATGGCGACCGCGCAGGAAGGCACGCTCGCCTCCTACACACTCGCGGACTCCCAGTAACCTACGAGCAGTAATATCCGGGACTAGGCGCCTGCAGCTCCGTCCTGGAGGTCCGGTACGCCGACGATGTGGAAGCCCGCATCGACGTGGACGACCTCGCCCGTGATCGAGCGGCCGAGTGGCGAGAGCAGATAAAGCGCGCAGCCGGCCACGCCCTCCATCGAGGTGTCTTCCTTCAGCAGCGACCAGTCGCGGCCCGTGCTCATCAGCGTCTTGCCGCCCTTGATGCCGGCCATGGCGAGGGTGCGCATCGGACCAGCCGAGATCGCATTCACGCGAATGCCTTTTTGCCCGAGGTCGCGCGCCGCATAGCGCGTGGCGGCTTCAAGGCCGGCCTTGGCGACGCCCATGACGTTGTAGGACGGCACGACGCGCTCGGCGCCGAGATAGGTCATCGAGACGATCGAGCCGCCCGGGTTCATGATCTCCGAGGCGCGGCGCGAAGCATCGACGAACGAGAACACCGAGATGTCCATGGCGCGGCGGAAGCCTTCGCGCGTGGTGTTGGCGACGAACGAGCCTTGAAGCTCTTCCTTGCCCGCGAAGGCGATGGCGTGAACGAGGAAATCGATCGTGCCGTATTTTTCCTTCAGCTGGGCGAAGGCCGTATCCATTTCGGCGTCGTTGGTGACGTCAGCCGAAATCATGGTGTTCATGCCGATCGACTCGATCAGAGGACGCACCCTGCGCTCCAGCGCCTCGCCCTGGTAGGTGAAGGCAATGTCGGCGCCTTGCGCCGCGAGCTGCTGGGCGATGCCCCAGGCGATCGACTTGTCGTTCGCGACGCCCATGATGAGGCCGCGCTTGCCCTTCATCAGGTCACCTTTGGGGAAGGTCCAGTCGGCCATGGGAGGCTCCTTTGCTGAGATCGCGGGGTAGGTGAGCGGCGCTGGCGCGTCAAGTTTGGGCGCACATGCAGCCGCGACCCCACGGCAGGCCGCAGGGCAGGCAGGCTGGTTGGTTGGGGCCCATCATGAGCTGTCGGCGAACTGCACGAAAAGGCGTGTCACCTCGGCCTGGAGGCGGCCCAGATGGTCGTTGAAATCGCTCCAGGGCGTAAATTGTGGCGCGAACAACGCTTCCACCCGGCGCGGCATGGCGCGCGAGAAGCGGCGGGCCAGACGCTGAATGTGGCCGGCGGGATTGGCGGCGGCGCGAATCAGCGCTTCGAGCCGCAAGGCCAGCGGCCGCGTGGGATGGTGCTCACGCAGCGGCGGACGTGGCGGCTTCGTCTCCACCGCATTGGCCGCGTGAAGGCGCGCGCGGGCGAGGAGCGCCTTGTAGCGGCGGTCGCGCGGATTTTCACGCGGCGGGACGGTGCAGAACGTGACGGGCCAGCGGGTGGAGTCCTGAGGGTCGAGCGGTCTTTGCGGGCGCGCAGGCAAAGGGCCGAGGCTCACGCGCATTGCATCCGCGAGGCGGACCGCCGGCGCGATGCGCAAAGCCTCGACCATGAAGATGCGGCGGAGCAGGAGCTCGATGGGACGAAGCTGACTGAGGAAGGTGTTGCGCTGATCCGTCGGGATCGTCCTGCGGGCCAGCAGGGCGACGGGCGTGAAGAAGACACGCGCCATCGCAGCGACAAGCGCGCGCAGGAAATCCAGCGCGCCAGAGCTGGCGGGGTCAAGCTTCGGGGAAGAGGCAGGCTCGGTCATGTGCGCAGTATCGCACTGGCCGCGCGGGGTGCGGGGTAGGTGATCCCGCTGTCCACCATTTCGGTTCGATGAGGTCTTTGAATCCGTTGGCGAAAGCGCACGAAGTGGGGATGGCCATCCTACATTACGGCGCAGGAATTACGCGGAGTTGTGCGGCCGAGATGACTTGCGGAAGGAAAGGAAGATCCTCGGGTCAAGCCCGAGGATGACGCTGGCGGGCGTGCTCAGACCTTCGCGACCATGACGGAGCCGTTCGTTCCGCCGAAGCCGAACGAGTTCGACATCACCATCTTGATGACCGCTTCGCGGGCTTCGCGGATGATGTTGACGCCGTAGGCGAGGGGGTCGAGCTTGTCGATGTTGATCGAAGGAGCGACGAATTTCTCCTTCATCATGATCAGCGAATAGATCAGCTCCTGCACGCCGGCGCCGCCGAGCGAGTGGCCGGTCATCGACTTGGTGGCGGAGATCATCGGCTGGTCGGAGGCCTGCTGGCCGAAGACTTCGCGGACGGCTTCCAGTTCCTTCATGTCGCCAACCGGCGTCGAGGTTGCGTGCGGGTTGAGATAGTCGGGCGCGCGGCCCGCCTGGCTCATCGCAAGGCGCATGGCGCGGGCTGCGCCTTCACCCGACGGGGCGACCATGTCGAAGCCATCCGAGGTCGCGCCATAGCCGGCGATTTCGCCATAGATGGTCGCGCCGCGGCGCTTGGCGTGTTCGTACTCTTCCAGCACGAGCATGCCTGCGCCGCCCGCGATCACGAAGCCGTCGCGATCGGCGTCGTAAGCCCGCGATGCACGATGAGGTTCGGTATTGTATTTCGACGACATGGCGCCGAGCCCGTCGAACAGGGCGGAGAGCGTCCAGTCGAGTTCTTCGCCGCCGCCGGCGAACATCACATCCTGCTTGCCCCACTGGATCTGTTCGGTGGCTGCGCCGACGCAATGCAGCGACGTCGTGCAGGCGGACGAGATCGAATAGTTCACGCCGAGAATCTTGAAGAGGGTGGAGAGCGTCGCCGATGCGGTCGACGACATCGCCTTGGGCACGGCGAACGGCCCGATGCGGCGGGGCGAGCCTTTTTCGCGGGTGGAGTCAGCGGCGGCCACGATGGCGCGCGTGCTCGGGCCGCCGGTTCCGACAATAAGCCCCGTGCGCGGGTTAGAGATGATGCTTTCGTCGAGGCCGGCGTCGGCAATCGCCTGCGTCATCGACATGTGGCACCAGCCGGCGCCATCGCCCATGAAGCGCATCGCGCGCTTGTCGACATGGTCTTCCGGCATGGCGTTCGGCTTGCCGGCGACCTGGGACTTGAACCCCTTGTCGGCGTAGTCCTGGATGAAGCTGATGCCCGACTTGCCCTGCTTGAGGCTGTCGGTGACTTCGCGAATCGTGTCGCCGATGGAGGACACGATGCCCATGCCCGTGACGACTACCCGGCGAAGATCTGGGCCGTTGGCGGCCATGGCGTGCAGCTCCCTAATGAACCTCGTGACGCCGACATGCGCGGCGTACGCAGAACCTGATTTTTACGCGGCGGCGGCGATCAAGCCAACTTTCATGTCCTTGGCCTGGTAAATCTTTTCGCCATCCAGAAACACAGTCCCGTCAGCAATGCCCATCGTCAGGTGCGAGCGAATCGCCCGCCGGATATCGATCTCGTAACGCACCAGCTTCTTGTCCGGCGTGACCTGGCCCGTGAATTTGCACTCGCCGACGCCAAGCGCGCGGCCTTTGCCGGGCGAGCCCGACCAGCCGAGCCAGAAGCCGACCAGCTGCCACATTGCATCGAGTCCAAGACAGCCAGGCATCACGGGATCCCCCGGGAAGTGGCATTTGAAGAACCAGAGATCGGGGTGGATATCGAGTTCCGCAACGATGTGGCCGCGTTTGGCCGAACCGCCGTCGAGGGTGATTTCCTTGATCCGGTCCAGCATCAGCATGGGCGGGGTCGGGAGCTGGGCGTTGCCGGGCCCGAAAAGCTCGCCGCGGCCGCTCTTCAGCAGCTCCTCGTAAGTGTAGGACGCCTGCGGCGTGTGGAATGCGTGAGGCGAATTGGGGGACTGCGTCATATGCCGCTCCGGAAGGAGAGGCCGGTTAACACGGGGGGATAGGGGGCTCAAGCGCGCTGAGGCGAACGCAGGCGCAGCAAAATCCTAGCGATTTCCGGGAGCGGTGATCAGCGGGTCGACGCCCCAGAGCTGAGCCTTGCGAACCCAGCCTTCATGGCCCTCTGCGACCACCTGGCACCATGCGCCATCGCAATTGCCAAGGGACACCACCGCGCCGGCTTCAAAACGGGCAAGGCGGGCGGAACGCGGGTTAGCTTCCCGGAAGATTGCGCCGGTTTCGTTGGTGATGGCGGTGCGTTCGGCGGCCAGCTGGGATTTGTTGACCCAGACCTCATCGCCCATCGGATCACGGATTTTGCGCCAGTCCTGGCTTTCGCGCACGATCACGACTGGCAGGCCGGCGCGTTCATAGGTCCAGCGGATGGGGTAATCGAGGCTGGGGCCGGAGCGGCCGTTCACGGTGTCATGCCGCAGGCTGGCATAACGGGGGACGGGTTTGCCGGAGAAGTCGCTGACCCGCGGTTCCATGCTCTCGGGCGCGTAAGCCTTGAAGCTGCCGGGCGCGAGCTGGTCCTGCGCGTAGGCGGCCGTGGCGCCGAAAATCTGCGCAACAGCCAGCAAAGTGACGAGACGGATGCGTTTTTCGCTCACGGGGCGGCATTTCCTCGTGGTGGAGAGGCGGGAGGTCAAAAAAGCACGGGGTGGTGAAAGTGCGCTTAACCACGTGCGGGAAAACAGGGTGAATTCCGCATTTGCCATAAGAGTATCGTGTTTGAGCGATTGAGAGCCGGTTGGCCCGGCGGCATCGCCTTGCTACACCGCAGGAAAGGTGAGACGGGGCAGCCCGCGCGCCAAGAGCAGAGGAACGCCCCGAGGCATGCCCACGTCCCGCCCGAAGGTGAAGGTCATTGTGACGCGTCGGCTGCCCGAGCCGGTCGAAACGCGCATGAGCGAGTTGTTCGACGTCGAGCTCAACACGACCGACACGCCGATGACGATCGAGCAGCTGTGCGACGCTGCGGCGCGCTGCGACGTGCTGGTGCCGACGCTGACCGACAAGATCGACGGCCGGGTCCTGGCGCGGGCAGGTGACCGGCTGAGGCTGATCGCCCAGTTCGGCGTGGGCGTGGACAATATTGACGTGCAGTCGTGCGTCTCGCGCGGCATCACCGTGACGAACACGCCGGGCGTGCTGACCGAAGACACGGCCGACATGACGATGGCGCTGATCCTTGCTGCGCCCCGCCGCATCGTGGACGGCGTGAGCGCCATGCAGTCCGGCCAGTTCGTTGGCTGGTCGCCGACCTGGATGCTCGGCCGGCGTATCTACGGCAAGCGGCTGGGCATTATCGGCATGGGCCGCATTGGCACGGCAGTGGCCAAACGCGCCCGCGCCTTCGGCCTGCAGGTTCACTATCACAACCGGAAGCCGGTTCGCGATCAGGTCGCTGAACAGCTTGAGGCGACCTATTGGGAAAGCCTCGACCAGATGCTGGCCCGGATGGACATCGTCTCCATCAATTGCCCGCACACGCCCGCGACCTTCCATCTGATGAGCGCGCGGCGCATCAAGCTGATGAAACCGGAAGCCTATCTGGTGAACACGGCGCGCGGCGAAGTCGTCGACGAAGCGGCCATGATCCGTGCGCTGGAAAATGGCGAGATCGCTGGCGCCGGGCTCGACGTGTTCGAGAACGAGCCCAATGTGAACCCGCGTCTGAAAGCCCTGCGCAACGTCGTCCTGCTGCCGCACATGAGTTCGGCGACGCTCGAGGGCCGCGTGGACATGGGCGAGAAGGTCATCATCAACATCAAGACCTTCGCTGACGGTCACAAACCGCCAGATCGCGTCATCCCGGCGATGCTCTAGTCAGCAACGCTTTAGGCGCAGCCTGCTTCAGGATCGCCATCGTTTAGGCGCCGTCGCCCCTCAGGGTGACAGGCGGGTGGACAAGCTTTCGTCCACGAAACGATCAGGTGTAAGTCCGATGCGTGTTGTGGTTTCCGCTGTTTTTGCTGCGGCTCTGGCCTCTGCGGGCGCGGCGGTGGCGCAGGTTCCCGGCCAGCCGATAGCAGCGCAAGCCAGCTATACGGTCGAGCCGTTCACACCCGCGGGGCAGGTTACGATCCAGGGCACAGGCGTGCGCCTGCGCGCCGAGCCGTTCTCGACGCCGCAGACGCAGGTTCTGTCGAGCGGCAGCACCGGGCTGGCGCTGAGCGTGGTCGGCATTGCGCGTCTGCCTGACTGGAACTGGTATCAGGTCGTTCTCAAGAACGGTCAGAAGGCGTTTATCCGTTCGGATCTTACGTCTGCTCCGTCGCGTGGCGCGGGGCAGGGTGCGTCAGCCCCGACTGTGATCGCGTCTGCGCCGACGCCGCCCCCGACACCTCCGGCCTATGTGCCGCCAGCCTACACGCCGCCCGTGCCGATCGGCCCTCAGCCCGTACAGCTTTCGCCGCCGGTCGTTGTTCAGCCCCAGACGCCGGTCGATACAAGCGGCCGGCCGTCACTCGATCTGCCGCGCCCGTCAGATCCTGCCGGTCTTCAATCGCACTGACGCGGCGATAGCCCAGCCGGGACTGGTATTGGGCTTCAGTCTCATTCAATCTGGGTTCAGCCGGGGTCGGGGATGATCCGGGGTGGACCTGGAGTGGGACGATGACGGTTTTTCGCACTGGCCGCACGCTTGCCTTCGCGGTGCTTGGCGCCTGCGTCATGGCGATTTCCGCCTGCGCAACCGAGGAGGGCTATCGCCAGCACATGAGCATGGAGATGGGTCGTGCGAGCGATGACATCATGATGCGTTGGGGCCCGCCGCAGAATCGTTCGAGCATGTCGAACGGGCGTGAGATGTGGAGCTACACCAAGACGACCGTGGATGAGCAGGACGGCTATTACCGCGACGAGACGCGGCAGGTGAAACGCACCTTCACCGACAAGGACGGCAAGCAGAAGACCGAGACGATCGAAGAGACGTTCCCGGTCTGGCAACCGCCCCGTGTCTATCGCTCGACGTGTTCGACCCGCTTTGTGATGGGCGGCGGGCGCGTTGAGGACGTGACGTTTGAAGGCGACGGCTGCGTTGCGGAAGAGCTTAAGTAGGCGCGTACCTACTCGCTGATCGTCTCGCGGCTTTCCGTTCCGGCTTCCACCGCTTCATCCGTGAAGCGCAGATCGTCCCAACCTTTCTGCGAGTAGAGGCGCGTCTGGTCGGAATGGTGGGGCGAGGTTGCGTCCGTTGATTCCGAATAGGTGAGGATGCCCTGGCTCACCGGACCGTTGGCGGTGAATTCCGTCGTCATGATCCAGCTTGCGCCATGGCGGATGCTGGTCCAGCCGAGTTTGGGCTCGAGGTCTTCCACGGTGATGACGTTGAAGACGCCTTCGGGGCCGGCGCCGCCGTGGATCGGAATGCGTTCTTCGCCGCGGGTTTCGCGTTGAACGTCGCCGAGGCGGGCGTTGGCGGGGATTTCCATTTCGGTGAGTTTGTCGACGGCCCTGGCGAAGGCTTCGAGGACTTTCGGGTCTGACGTATCCAGCGTGTTGGGCGTCGCGACCGGGTTCTTCGGATCGAACGCGACCTTGAATTTCAGGCCGCCGTTTTCAGCGAAGAGATGAAAGAGGTGCGCGCCGCGGCTGTCGAGATCGACCTTGCCGTCCCACTCCGCGATGGCTTTGCAGGCGGCGGGAATGTTGGGGCGGGCGGACGTCATGCAGATCCTGGCGAGATCTTTTTGCACGAGTTCAGCGCCGTAGTGGCGGTTGCCGTACATCACCTTTTGCAGGGTGCCGATGTCGAACTTGGGTTCGCCGAGGCCGTCGGTTCCGGCGACGCGGTCTGCGACCTGGATCAGGCCGAGGCGTGTGCGCAGGGAGCGCGTGGTGGCTTCATCGCCCCAGATCGGGCTGTAGCCTTCGAGCGGTTGGGCCGGGTTTGTCAGCCAGTAGCTGTCATTGCTCTGCGTGACGTAGTCGGTGCGGAAAAGATGGGGCGAGGCGGCGGGGCCGAACACGCCGGGCGCGGTCGCATCTGCGTCCGTCTTCCAGTCGCAGGCGGCGCGCGAGCCGTCGAGGACGGGGATGCGTTCCTTGGCCCATTGCTGGCGGGCGAAGTCGGACTTCGAGCAGGCGTCGGCGAGTTCGCGCGGCACGTTCGGGATCATGCCGAGATCGCCGTAGAGCGCTTCGCCGGTGCTATCGGCTGCGGTCGTGTTGAAGCGGTAGGACTGGTACTTGCCGAGCGCGGTTTGCAGCTCGCGCACGGACTTCGACTGCCAGACGGCCATGTACTGGTCGACATCGCGCAGGCCGACGCGGGGCGTGCGCAGGGCGAAGGCTGTGGTTGCGGTCCACGGGTAGGTGGTCGATGAGACGACATTGCCCCAGCGCGTGGAATAGAGCGTGCGGGTTTCGGGCTGCAGCTTGCCATCACGGAGGACCTGCACCGTCACCTCGGTGCGATCCATGGCGACGGGTTGGCCTTCATAGATGTATTTCGTCGGGTCGGCGGGATCAAGCGTGAGTTCGTAATAGCCGAAGCGCTTGGCGGTGGAGACGGTGTTGCTCCACGCGATGTTTTCGGTGTGGCCCATGCGGATGAGCGGCATGCCGATGTAGGAGACGCCGACGATGTTGAGCTTGCCCGGAATGATGAAGTGCGTGCGGTAGAAGCGGTTGGGGCCGTCCCACGGATAGTGCGGGTTGCCGAGCACCATGCCTTTGCCGCCCTTGGTCACTTCACGCCCTAAGCCATAAGCATTCGAGCCGAGATCGACTTCGTTGATGTAGGCATCGCGGCTGAGAGATGCGTGCTCCGCCGAGGGCGGCGCGGCGCTGGTGGTGGGGGCGATGAAGCCGTCGATCGTCTGGCCGACATACATGTGGCGCCAGAAGTCGATCTCATCGATGGGCTGCACCCATGGCTGGCCCTTGCAGCGCGGATCGGTGATCGCGGCGCCTTTCTCGCGGATAAACTTGTTGAGGCCGGCGACATAGCCTGCGGTGATTGCGCGTGCGTCTGCCGAGGGCGTGTCGACGGAAGAGGCGGGACCGGCGAGGAGTTTTTCGGAATCGCCCGCCTGATTGACACGCTGGTGGTAGACGTCGCTGGCGATGTTGGCGTCGTCCTCGCCGGGTCCGAGATAGCGGGCGCGCTCGGCGCGGACGGTTAGCATGCGGTCGAGGATTTCGCAGAGATTGTCCTGCGCGCTGGCATAGCCGAAGCCGAAACCGATGCCGCCGAAATCGTCGGCCTTGATGTGCGGCACGCCATAGGCTGTGCGGCGGATCTCGGCGCTGAAGGCGTGCGATGCGGCGGGGGCCGAGGATGGGGTGCAGGCCGCAAGCGCGAGAAGCGCGGTCGCGGCAAGGACTTTCGATTTCATCTGAGGCGCTCCATCCGTCCGTGACGGACCGTAGCGTGAGCCATGGTGCGCGCAATGGTTAGTGTTTTTCGCTTGAACTGGCCGGCGGCTGGGCCTCTTCTGGAGCAAACATCAGGGGGTAAGCGGCATGAGACTTTTCGCTATCGGACTTGCCGTCGCGTTCTCTGCTGCTGGAAGCGCGTGGGCGCAGAACAATCCGCCGGCGCCGAAAGTCACGGACATGGGCGGCGGCATCCAGGTCATCTTCGGGACGGGCGGGAATATCGCCGTGTCGGCCGGGGTGGACGGGGTGTTCGTGATAGATGACCAGTATGCGAACTCGGCGGCGGCGAACCTCGCCAAGGTCAACGAGATTGCGAAAGGCGCTCCGCGCTACCTGCTCAACACGCACTGGCATTCGGATCATGCGGGCGGGAACGAGACGTTCGCGAAAGCAGGTGCGACGATCTTTGCGCACGAGAATGTCCGCAAGCGGCTGACGGGCGAGGTTGCATCGCTGGGACTGGACGGGAAGCCGGCGGCTGCGTCGCCCGCACCGGCGTGGCCGGTCATCACCTTCCATGAGGGCGTGGATTTCCATCTGAACGGCGCCCAGATCGTGGTGACGAAGATGCGGTCCTCGCACACGGACGGGGACTCCATCGTGCGCTTCGTGGAGCCGAACATTCTCCACACCGGGGATATCATGTTCAACGGCCTGTTCCCGGTCATCGATGTTGGTTCGGGTGGATCGGTGACGGGCTATCTGGAAGCGATGAAAGAGATCTACGGAATGGTGGACGACAAGACGCGCATCATTCCCGGGCATGGCGAGATTGCCACGAAGGCGGATCTGGCGAAGCAGATCGCGATGCTGGAGGGCGCCATCAAGGCAGTCGAGGCGCGGATCAAGGCGAAAGATACGCTGGAGCAGGCGATCGCGAAGAAGCCGCTGACGCCATGGAAGGCGTTCGCGTGGAGCTTCATCAACGAGGATCGCTTCACGACGATCCTGTACAATGGCTTGAAGAAGTAGGGGATGATGATGCGGGTTCTTTTTCTCACGAGTGTTGCCGCGCTGGCTCTGATGGGATGCGCGACGACGGAGACCGCCGAGGCGCCTGCAGCTCCGGTTGCTGCTGCGGCAGCGCCGCCAGCTGCTCCGGCGCCGGCAGCGAATACGCAGGCTTTCGCGCGCGTGGTCGATCTTGGGCAGGGCGTGTCCATGCTGATCGGCGCGGGCGGAAACTTGGGTCTCAGTGTTGGCGATGACGGCGTGTTCCTGATCGACGATCAGTTCGCCACCAACGCAGAGGTCAACCTCGCCAAGATCGAGGAGCTGACCAAGGGCAAGCCGAAATACCTGATCAACACGCACTGGCATTTCGACCATGCCGGCGGGAACGAGGTGTTCGGCAAGGCCGGCGCGACGATCTTTGCGAGCGACAAGGTGCGCAAGCGGCTGACGGGCGAGATCCCGTCGCAGTCGCGTGGCGCGCCAGCCGTGCCGGCGGCGAAATCGGCGCTGCCGGTGGTGACGTTCGTCGATGGCATCGACTTTCATCTCAACGGGCAGACGATCCGTGCGGTGCGTGCGCCGCTGCCTGCGCATACGGACGGCGACACGCTGATCTACTTTGTCGAGGCAGACGTGTTGCATACGGGCGACACCTACATGAAGGATCGCTATCCGTTCGTGGATACCGGGTCGGGCGGCACGCAGGCTGGGTTCATCGCAGCGATCGAGAAGGCGCTGTCGATCGCCGGGCCGAACACGAAGGTGATCCCCGGCCATGGCGAGCTGGCGACCAAAGCCGATCTCCAGGCGGCGCTCGACATGCACAAAGGTGCGCGCGCCGCAGTCGAGGCGCTGGTGAAATCCGGCAAGACGCTGGAAGAGACCGTTGCGGCGAAGCCGCTGGCGCAGTGGACGCCCCGCTTTGGCAGCGCGGCAGGAAGCGACGACACCTACACCACCGTGATCTACGCCGAGCTGAAGAAGTAGATCAGGCGCTGCAGACCGGGCAGGCGGGGTCGGCGGACAGTTTGACCGTGCGGCTGTCGCCGCTCAGCCCGTCGAACAGCCAGACGTTGCCGGCTATCGACTGACCAGCGCCGGTAATCTCCTTGATCGCTTCCAGTGCGAGGCGTGCGCCGACAATGCCGGTGAGTGGGCCGACAACGCCGACGGCGGCGCAGGTCTCCTCCGTCTCGGGCATCTCGGCGACGAGGCAACGATAGCAGGGCAGGCGTTCGCCGGCGGGCCTGCCTTTCGAGAGGCCGGACTTGAATACGGATAGCTGCGCGCTCCACCGCCCGACTGCGCCGGAGACGAGCGGTAACCCCAGTTCATGGCACGCGACGTTGACCTCGAAGCGCGTGGCGAAGCTGTCCGATCCATCGATGACGATCTGGGCGCCAGACAAAAGCGCGGCCGCGTTGGCCGCGCCGAGGCGCTCGCGCTTCGCGTGTATCGTTGTGCCGGAGTTCAGTCCGGTCAGCCGGGCGCCGCCTGCTTCGGTCTTGGGCCGGCCAACATCGCCGCCAATGAACAGAACCTGCCGCTGCAGGTTGGACAGCGAGACAATGTCGTCGTCGATCAGGGTCAGCGAGCCGACGCCGGCTGCTGCAAGATAAAGCGCCGCAGGGCCGCCGAGAGCGCCCAGGCCGACCAGCGCCACATGGGCATTCAACAGCTTCTGCTGACCCGGCCCGCCGATCTCGCGCAGCATGATGTGCCGGGCGTAGCGTTCCAGTTGTTCGGGCGTTAGACTCATGATCTGCGCTCAATCCTCCCGGAGCAGAAATCATGGCCGACGCAGTTGTACAATGGGACGGCCCGCGCCGGTGACAACGGAGCCCACCTCCAACGTCTATGCGCCGCTGGTCGATGAGATCGTGGGCGGACGGCGCAATGTGTTCCTCACGGGCCGGGCAGGCACGGGGAAGACGACGCTGTTGCGTCAGTTGATATTCAACTCGCTGGAGAAGGCTGTGGTGCTGGCGCCGACCGGGCTAGCGGCGGTGAATGTCGGCGGCCAGACGATCCATTCCTTCTTCAATTTTCCGCCGCGACTGCTCGATGCAGGCGACACCAAGAAAATTCGTAATCAGCGTCTCGTCAAAGCCATCGAGACGATGGTGATCGACGAGGTGTCGATGGTGCGCGCGGACATGATGCAGGCGATTGATAATTCTCTTCGGCTAAACCGAGCTGACAAGCGGCCGTTCGGCGGCGTGCGCATGATCCTGTCGGGCGATCTGCACCAGTTGCCGCCGGTCGTCGGCGCAGATGTCGAGCATATACTGCAGGAGAGCTATGGCGGCGCGTGGTTCTTCAAAGCGCCGGGCTTTGTTGCGGGGCAGTTCCGCCTCGCGGCGCTGAAGCGCATTTTCCGGCAGGAGGACGAAGCGTTCATCCGCATCCTCAATGGCCTGCGCAATGCGCGGCTGACGAAGGAGGACGAGGAGATCCTGCAGACGCGCGTCTCGACGCGCACGTCGGCGGAAGCCAGCATCACGCATGTCGTGCTGACGCCGAACAACGCCGCCGCGTGGAAGATCAACCAGTTGCGCCTGGCTGAACTGCCGGGCCCGGCGCGCGGATACACGGCTGCGCTTGAAGGCAATTTCGAGCCGAAGGCGTTTCCGACGGAAGAAGTGCTGGAGCTGAAGCAGGGCGCACGCGTGATGATGATCCGCAACGATCCATCGGGGCGATGGGTCAACGGATCACTCGGCGTCGTGCAGGGGCTGGGCGAAAGCGATTGCTATGTGAAGATCAATGGCGAGACGCATCGCGTTTCCCAGCAGGCGTGGGAAAAATTCCGCTACGAGTTCGATGCGAACGCCAAGTCGGTTTCGCGATCTGTGGTCGGATCATTCAAGCAGTTGCCGCTGCGCCTTGCCTACGCGACCACGATCCACAAGAGCCAGGGCATGACGCTCGATCGCGTCCACATCGATTTCGACCGGGGCATGTTCGCCCACGGCCAGGCGTATGTGGCGTTCTCGCGTTGCCGGTCGCTGGAAGGCCTGGAGCTGTCACGCCAGCTGCGCCCGCGCGACATCATCATCGATCGCTCGGCCTTCGATTTCGGCGGTCTGGAAACGGTCAGCGATACCGAGCATTTCCTGCTTGCCGAAATGGCCAAGCCGCAGCTGAATCTCAAAGGCTAGCGGCCGGTTGACCCGAAGCCGCCGGCGCCGCGCTGTGTTTCGTCCAGCGACGACACGACCTTCAGCTCGCCGCGCGTCACCGGCGCAATCACCATCTGCGCGATGCGTTCGCCGCGCTTGATCACGAACGGCTCCTGTCCGTGATTGATCAGGATCACTTTCACCTCGCCGCGGTAGTCCGCGTCGATCGTGCCGGGCGAGTTGAGGCAGGTGACGCCATGCTTGGCGGCAAGGCCAGAGCGCGGACGCACCTGCGCTTCGTGGCCCGCAGGCAGCGCGATGGTGAGGCCGGTCGGCACCATGGCGCGATGACCCGGCGCGAGCGTCAGCGGCTCGCCATCCGGCACGGCGGCGCGCAGGTCCATGCCGGCGGCATCGGCCGTCTCATAGGCAGGGAGCGCCAGCCCTTCAAAATGCGGCAGGGGTGCAACGTGAATGGTGACGGTCATCGGCTGGCTCCGCTAAGGACGCCATGACTAGCGCAGGGAGCCGTCAGGGGCGAGCGCCGCCGCCCGCTGTCCACAGATCGATCAGGCCTCGACGTCTGCTGCAAAGCGCAGTTCGCGGCGTGGGCGGACGGTGTCGGTCACATCCATGTAGGTCGGGTGTTTCTTGTAGGCGTGCAGCGCATCGATGTGCGGGAACTCGGCATAGACCACCACGTCGATCTCATTGCCGAAAAGGTCCGCCTTGCGGTTTTGCGTGACCTCGAAAAGCGTCGAGCCCGGAATGGTTCCGAGGCGTTTCAGATGCCCGATGATCTCCTGCGCCTCGCGCGGGTCTTTCAGGGTGAAAAAGACGATATGGCGGATCATGGGAGTGACCTAGGAGCTGGCGGCGCTCTAGGCCATATCCACCGCCCGCGCTATTCCGCCGCGCTGGTTTCGGGGTCGTGGAAAACCTCGGCGATCCGCTCGGCGAGGCGCATGGCGACGGCAGCCTTGCTCATGCGCGGCCAGCGTTCCGTGCCGGACTTCGACACGAGCAGCACTTCGTTGTCGGCGCCGCCCATCACATCGCCCGAGACGTCGTTGGCGATGATCCAGTCGCAGCCCTTGCGGCCCAGCTTGGCCCTGGCGTGTTTTTCGACGTCGTTGGTCTCGGCCGCGAAACCGACCACGAGGCGAGGGCGGCCCTTCTTTTTCGTACCGATCGATTTCAGGATGTCTGGGTTCTCGACCAGCTTCAGCGCGACATTCTCAGGCTCGCTGCCTTTGAGCTTCAGCTTTGTGTGGGCGCGTGTCGCGGGGCGCCAGTCGGCCACGGCGGCAACCGAGACGAAGATGTCCGCAGGCAGGCTGGCTTTCACCGCATCCTGCATCTCGATGGCGGTTTCGATTTTCACGCCGGTGACGCCGTCGGGAATCGGGAGCTGTGTCGGTCCGGTCACGAGACGCACGTCGGCGCCGAGACGAGCGAGGGCGTCCGCGATTGCATAGCCCTGCTTGCCTGACGAGTGATTGGAAATGAACCGGACCGGATCGAGCGGCTCGCGTGTCGGACCGGCAGTCACGACGGCGCGGAAACCGGAGAGAGGACCAACGCCGGTGGGGGACGACAGAAGCTTGCGGATCTGCGCGGCGATGCGGTCTGGCTCAGGCAGGCGGCCGGGGCCGAATTCGCCGCACGCCATCGGGCCAACATCAGGCGTCATGACGTGGACGCCGTCGGCCTGAAGCTGCGCGACATTGCGCTTCGTCGCCGCGTGTTCCCACATGCGCACGTTCATGGCCGGAACCATCAGCACCGGCTTGTCGGTGGCCAGCAGAGTTGTGGACGCAAGATCGTTGGCGAGGCCATTCGCGGCCTTCGCCATAAGGTCAGCCGTGGCAGGCGCCACGACGACGAGATCGGCCGAGCGCGACAGCTCGATATGGCCCATCTCGGCTTCGTCGGTGAGGCTGAAGAGCTCCTGATAGACCTTGTCGCCCGAGAGCGAGCCCAGCGACAGCGGCGTCACGAATTCGGCGCCCGCCTTCGTCAGGATCACGCGCGTTGCGATGCCATCCTTCGCGAGCAGCCGGATCAGCTCCAGCGACTTGTAGGCTGCGATACCGCCGCCAACGATGAGAAGGATGCGCTTGCCGTCCACGCGGACACTCCAGGAACAGGCCAATACATAGTGAATCTTGGTCAGGATTGCACCAAGTCCGGGCCGAAGATCGTGGGGGTCGCGGAAAGGTCTGGGTAAGGAATGGCCGAGCGGCAGCGATCCGGTCTGGCGACCTAGGCCTGATTGCTCGTCATGTCGGCAAGGAACGCCTGCGCTGCGGGATCATTGCCCGTGATCTCGCCCGGCACATCTTCGCAGAATTTCACCCAGCTGATCTTCGCTTCCAGTCCGTACTGGAGCTCGATGCTGGCAAGCTCTGGATCGTCCAGCGAACCGATGGTGACGTAGATGCGCGCGTCCGGTGTGTTGTAGGCAAACGTCAGCGGCGTGCCGCAGTCCCCGCAGAAGCCGCGGGTGGCGAGGTTTGACGACGCGAAAAAGACTGGCTCTCCCAGCGTCCACGCCAGGTCGATTTTCGCGCAGCCCGCGAGCGCCGCGAACAGGCCGCCAGTCGCCTTCTGGCACATGCGGCAATGGCAGACGTGCGGCTTCTGAACCCGGTCCACGCCCATGGCGTATCTGACCCTGCCGCACTGGCATCCGCCCGTGATCGGATTCATGTCGATCCTGTAAGATTCAACCTGAAAGTAACCATGCCATGCGATATGATCCCCGCATAAGGCAGTTTTCTCATGGGCCATCAGAGCCCGGGGGCAACTGCCTCAGGCGGTTGGCGCAGGGCTTGGGCTGTGCTGGCATGCCTTCTGAAGGGACTAGGGACTATGTTCTTCAACGGTAAGCCGAAACCAACCAGCTTTTCGCGTACGCTCGTGGGCGAATGGCGCGCGGACACGTCGTCAGGCGACGTGAAGGGCGAGATCACGGCCGTGTTCAACACGGACGGTTCCTACCTGACCCGCAACCAGATGGAGATCCGCGGCGTGCCCGCCGACCCCGTCACTCAGACCGGACGCTACCGCATCGAGGCCGTCGACAAGCTGCGCTTCAAGCTGTTCACGATCGATGAGAACGGGCAGCCGCTGTCCACCACGGTCCGCTCGTTCGTCGACAAGAACACGATGCTGAACGAGATCGGCCACATCACCTTCAAGCGCGTCGAGCAGCCCCAGCAGCCGCTGTTCTGACTTTTCCGCCAGCCGGAAACATGCACTCATGCCTGCAAGGCAGGTCCACAGGAATGGGCCGCCATCGGGGAATGAGAACCATGAAATCCATCGTTACCGCAGCGTGCCTTGCCATGGCCGGGTTCGCCCTGGCCGCGCCTGCCTTCGCGCAGGAGACCGGCATCACCGTGCGATCGATCCGCGTGCTGGCGAGCGATCCGGAAGCGCTGGCGAAATTCTATGCCCAGGCGCTCGGCATGTCGGAGACCCGTCGTCCGGTTGATACGGCGACGTTCAAGGAAATCGTCCTCAATACGGGCTCAACGCCCGAGCTTGCCAAGAAGGCGCCATCTGCGCCCATCGTCATCGCCTCGCGCGGCAACGGGCCCCAGGCCGGCGGCATGGCGGCCCTGATCCTGGAAGTGCCTGACATGGACAAAGCCATCGCCCGCGCCACGGCCGCCGGCGCCAAGCTGATGCGCCCCGTCGCCAAGACCGGGGAGGGGCTTTTCTATGCTTTCCTGACCGATCCGGATGGCAATCAGTTCGAATTCATCCTGAGGCCCTAAAGCGGCTCTGGCTCTGGTTTTTCGAGGGGCCTCCCAATCCGCGGTAACATCGATTATCTAAGGCCAGACCCCTGTGTCCCGGCCCACAAGACCTGTCTGGAGAATCCCATGCGCGATTACCTGAAATTCTACATCAATGGCGAATGGGTCGATCCGGTCACCCCGCGCACGCTCGACGTCCAGAACCCGGCCAATGAAGAGGCCTACGCACGCATTTCGATCGGCTCGAAGGCCGATGTCGACAAGGCCGTCGCCGCCGCCAAAGCCGCTTTCCCGGCGTTTGCCGCGACCACGAAAGAGTACCGCGCTGACCTGCTCGACAAGATCATCGAGATTTACAAGAAACGCCTCGGCGACATGGCCGGCGTCGTGTCCGAAGAGATGGGCGCTCCGCTGTGGCTGGCTCAGGGCGCGCACGCGCCGTCGGGTCTCGGCCACATCATGCAGGCCGCCAACTATCTCCGCACCTTCGAGTTCGAAGAGCGCCGCGGCAAGCATCTGATCCGCAAGGAGCCGATCGGCGTCTGCGGTTTCATCACGCCGTGGAACTGGCCGCAGAACCAGATCGCCTGCAAGGTCGCGCCCGCGATCGCTGCCGGCTGCACGATGGTCCTGAAGCCGTCCGAGATCGCGCCGATCGATGCCATCATCTTCGCCGAGATCATGCATGAAGCCGGCGTGCCGAAGGGCGTGTTCAACCTCGTCAACGGCGATGGCCCCGGCGTCGGCGCCGCGCTTTCGGCTCACCCCGATGTTGACATGATGTCGTTCACCGGTTCGACCCGCGCTGGCGTGCTCGTTGCGCAGGCCGCTGCGCCTACGGTCAAGCGCGTCGCGCAGGAACTCGGCGGCAAGTCGGCCAACATCGTGCTCGACGACGCCGATCTCCAGAAGGCCGTGAAGCAGGGCGTCATGCAGATGATGACCAACACGGGCCAGAGCTGCAACGCGCCTTCGCGCATGTTCGTGCCGCGCGCCAAGAATGACGAAGCCAAGGCCATCGCCAAGGCGACGGCTGAATCTGTGAAGGTGCAGGACCCGGCCACGGCCGAGAAAGGCGCCATCGGGCCCGTCGTCTCCGAAGCCCAGTGGAACAAGATCCAGGGCCTCATCAAGAAGGGTATCGAGGAAGGCGCGACTCTCGTTGCGGGCGGCCTTGGCCGTCCCGACGGTCTCAATCGCGGCTACTATGTGAAGCCCACCGTGTTCGCTGACGTGCGCAACGACATGACGATCGCGGTCGAGGAAATCTTCGGACCCGTGCTCTGCATCCTGCCGTACGACACCGAAGAGCAGGCGATCGCGATGGCCAACGACACGGTCTATGGCCTGTCCGGCTATGTGCAGGGCGAGCAGGAGCACGCGCAGAAAGTCGCGCGCCAGCTCCGCACGGGCATGGTCCACATCAATGGACAGGGCTCTGACCAGACCATGCCGTTCGGCGGGTTCAAGCAGTCGGGCAATGGCCGCGAATGGGGCGTGGAAGGCATCCACGAGTTCCTCGAAACCAAGTCTGTGTTTGGTTTCGCAACTGCGTAACGGCCGATTCCGCCTGATCTGGCGAATTAGGACGTGCGTAGACAAGATTGAGGCCGGTTCGCTGTCTGGCGAACCGGCCAATCCATTGGCGTTCCCATCGGGCTCGCTATGTTAGAGTCAGCACGACGTCGCTCGTTTCAGGAGGCTCTCATGTTACGCAAGCTTTTGGCGGCTGCAGCAATCACCACCGCCCTAGGGCTGGCTGCATGCCAGAACGGTCCAACGCCCTATCAGCCGGGCGCCGGCAATGATCGCGGCTATGCTGAGTCGAAGATCGAGAACGACCGCTACCGTGTCTCCTTCAAGGGCAATGCCCGGACGGGCCGGGAAACCGTCGAAAACTACCTGCTGTTTCGCGCCGCTGAGCTGACCCTGCAAAACGGCTACGACACCTTCACGATCGTCAGCCGCGACACCGACAAGGATCGCGATGTCCGGCAGTACGGAGGCTATATGGGCAGCCGGTTGTCCTACATGTATTTCTCTCCGCGTTACGGCTGGATCGGCGCCTGGGATCCGTTCTGGACGCCGGCGACGTACGAGGAAGTCACGCGCTATGAGGCGTTTGCCGAAGTGGTGATGGGACGCGGCGCCAAAGGGTCCGATCCCAACGCGTTCGATGCGCGTCAGGTCTCGCAGAATCTCGCGAGCCAGATCCAGCGACCGGCGTCGTAGAGCGACTTCTGGGCAAGGCCGTTTCGGTAAAATTGCCGATTTCAGCGGCATTTGCGGCTGTTTGGGTCATGTAAACGGGGCCGCAACCTGCGTGGCGTAGCCTCCGTTCCTCATGACACCGGCCGTCTCGATCATCATCCCGACCTTTCGCCGCCCCGAGCGCGCGATCGAAGCTGCGCGCTCTGCGCTGGCGCAGGTCTGCGATGCGACGTTCGAGGTTGTGCTGGTCGACAATGACCCCGCGGGCTCTGCGCTCGCCCCGCTGCGCGCCCTGAACGATTATCGCGTGGCTGTCGTTCATAAGCCGCGCGCGGGTGTCGCCAATGCGCGCAATGCCGGCCTGCGGGCGGCGAAGGGCGGGACCATCGCATTTCTGGACGATGACGAACTCGCGCCGGCAGGCTGGCTGGCCGAGCTCATGCGCGTGCAGGCGGCGCATGGCGCGGATGTGGTGTTCGGCCCCGTCCGCACGAAGCTAGCGACCAGGCCGCGCGACCATGAAGCCTTCTTCGAAGCTTTCTTCGCGCGCGCTCCCGAACATGCCGAAGGCAAGATCGGTACGTTTTATGGTTGCGGTTGCAGCCTGATACGGCGCGCCGCGCTGCCTGCGGCTGAACCGTTTTCGACGGAGCGCAACGAGATCGGCGGTGAAGACGACCTGCTGTTCCAGACCATGCAGGCTGGCGGTGCAAGTTTCGCATGGGCGCCCAAAGCCTTCGTCTGGGAAACGCCTGAGCCATCGCGTGTCACGCTCGCCTACACACTGCGGCGCGCCTTCGCCTATGGGCAGGGACCTGCGACGAAAGCCTGGACCGGACCCAAGCGCGACCTGTCGGCCATCGCTTTCTGGATGGCCATCGGCGCGGGGCAGATGGTTGTCTATGGCGTCGTGGCTGGCGGCTGCTTTCTCGGCAAGACGAGCGGACGGGCATTTGCGTATCGCCGCTTTGTCGAAGGCGTGGGCAAGCTGTTGTGGTTCCCGGTGATCAAGCAGCGCTTCTATGGCGCGTCGAAACTGACACGGGCTGAGCGGGCCGCCGCCGAAAAGGCTATAGCGGCAGCCTAGGCGCAGTCAGCGTCAGCGCAGTCGTCGCCCTCGATCTCGATCGTCGCGTGGTCGATGGCATACCTGTCGTGCAGGAGCGCCTTGATGCGGGCCACGACGGCAGGCCCTGCGGCTGTATCCTTGATGCGCGCGTGCATCGTCATCATCGAGCGCCGGCCGTCGAGCGACCACAGGTGGGCGTGGTGGATATCAACGACGCCTTCGATGTGTTCGAGGTCGTGCGTCACCTTGTCGAGATCGAGATTGTGCGGCGCGCCTTCCAGCAGGATGTGCGCGCTTTCGAAGGTGAGCGACCAGGCCGAGCGCAGGATGATCAGCGAGACCAACACTGACAGGATCGGATCGACCTGAAGCCAGCCAGTGTACATGATCACGATGGCGCCGACGATCGCGGCGATGGATCCCAGCAGGTCTCCCGCGACATGGAGCAGGGCGCCGCGCACATTGAGATTGTCACGGTCCGCGCCGTGCAGCACCGCGAACGCGACGATGTTCACGGCAAGCCCAGCCGCCGCGACCCACAGCATCAGGTTTGGTTCGATCGCATGCGGGTTCGCCAGCCGGCCAATTGCCTCTGCAATGATCCACACAACGATCGCAAAGAGCGTCAGCCCGTTGACGAACGCGGCCAGCACAGGGAAGCGGCGGAAGCCGAATGTGCGGCGTGAGTTTGCCGGTCGCCGCGCCATGCGGAAGCCGATCCACGCCAGCGCCAGCGAGCCGAAATCGGAAAGCATGTGTCCGGCGTCAGCAATCAGCGCGAGCGACCCGGCGACAAGGCCGCCGGCGAGTTCAACGCCCATAAAGCCGCCGGTCAACAGTGCGGCGATGCCGATGCGGTTCTCGTTCTTGCTATCGCCGTGATGGTGATGGCCGTGCGCATGGCTGTGACCGTGATCATGCGAATGATCGTGGCTCTTGTCGTGGCTGTGCCCGGCGTGTGCGTGATCGTGAGCCATGTGGGGTCCCTAAGCCCCACGGCTACAAAAATCAAATGAATCCAATGCTATGATATAGCAGAGCGAATTCTGTCTCACGCCGGCTTTGCGAGACCTGTGGCGTCGATCATCGCTTGCGCGATCTCTTCCTCGCCGGAGATGACGACGTCGGCGCCGAAGCCGCGCAGGTGATCGATCTCGGCGTCGTTGTGCGAGCGGGCAAAGATGCGGATGCCCGGATTGAGTTGCCGCGCGATCTCGACGATGCGCCCGGCTTCGAAGCCATCGGGAACAGTAATGTAGATCAGCTGTGCGCTTTCGACCGCCGCGGCCTTCAGCGTCTCTGCGGAGACGCCATTGCCCGCAATGGCGGGAAGGCCCTGTTCGTGAAGCTTCTCGACGAGTTCCTGCCGGTCCTCGATAACGGAGTAATTCACGCGAGCGGCGCCAAGCGCCTTGCCGAGGCGCGAGCCGACGCGGCCATAGCCGACAATGATGGCGCGGCCCGGAGACCCGGGCTTTGCAACATCCGACTCCACCGGCGCCGCCTTCGGCGTGAGTTTATCGGCGATGAGGAAGACCAGCGGGTTCAACACGATCGACAGGATGGCAGCGCCGAGGATCAGATCACGTGCATCTTCCGGCAGAAGTCCGAGGCCAACGCCGAGGCCTGCCAGAATGAACGAGAACTCGCCGATCTGCGCGAGGCTCGCGGCGATCAACGCGGCGTTCTCGCGCTTCTGCTTGAACATCGCCATGATCGCGAGGGCAGCCAGAGACTTGCCGATCACGACGATGCCCAGCGCGCCAAGCAGAGGCCACGGGTTGTTGATTAGCGTCAGCGGGTCGAACAGCATGCCTACGGAGACAAAGAATAGCACCGCGAACGCGTCGCGCAGCGGCAGTGTCTCGTTCGCCGCCTGATGCGACAGCTCGCTTTCGCCCATGATCATGCCGGCGAAGAAGGCGCCCAGCGCGAACGACACGCCGAACAGTTCGGATGCGCCCAGCGCGACGCCCAGCGCGATCGCCAGCACGGAGAGCCGGAACAGTTCGCGCGACCCCAGATGCACGACGCGATGGAGAATCCATGGGATCAGTCGCTTGCCGACAACCAGCATGATGACGATGAACGCGCCAACCTTGCCGAGCGTGAGCAGAACAGCGATCGCGATCTCCTGGCCTTGCGCCCAGGTGAAGCCGCCGGCGGCGGCCATCTGTTCGCGGATGCCGGCCCAAGTTGGCAGCAGCACGAGTGCCAGAACCATGGCGAGATCTTCGACGATCAGCCAGCCAACCGCGATGCGGCCCTTGTCGGTCTGCACGACCCGCCGCTCCTGCAGCGCACGCAACAGCACGACAGTTGAGGCGACTGAAAGTGCGAGGCCGAAGACGATGCCGGCCTCGACCGTCCAGCCCATCAACGTGCCCATGCCGAGGCCGAGCAGCGTTGCGGCGGCGATCTGTGCAAGGGCGCCGGGGATGGCGATCGCTTTGACGGAGAGAAGATCCTTGAGCGAAAAGTGAAGTCCAACGCCGAACATCAGCAGGATCACGCCGATTTCGGCCAGTTCACTCGCAAGATGGGAATCGCCGACAAATCCTGGCGTGAAGGGTCCGATCACGACGCCAGCGACCAGATAGCCAACCAGCGGCGACAGCTTGAGCCGCGTGGCGATCATACCGAACACGAAGGCGAACCCCAGGCCGATGGTGAGCAGAGAGATCAACGGCGTGGCGTGGGGCATCGTGCAGGGGGAACCTTTCGGGCGAGTTTCGCGGGAGGGCCGGTCTGAAACACCCTGCCAAATTGATGGAGCAAAATGCAAGGAAATCCGTCCACGGATCGCGTGAAGTCGGCGTTGCGACTGACGCAGGTGGCAGCTTAAGGTCGATCCATGAAGGACGGGACGTTACTGGTCGGGGATGCAGGCGGCACCAATGTGCGCTTCGCGCTGGCGCGTCTTACCGGCGGGCGCGTGGCGCTGTCCGACATCTGGAAGCGTCCGGGCAAGGATTTCAAGACGTTTGAGGCGGCGCTCGACGCTTATCTGAAAGAGACAGGCCCGGACTATGCGGGCGCGTCTTTCGGGTTCGCTGGCGTTACCGGCGGGCCCTTTGTGGAACTGCTCAATCGTGGCTGGAACGTTGATCTGGCCGCCGTGAAAGCGCGGCTTGGGGTCGACCGGCTGGTTGCGGTGAACGACTTCATCGCCATGGCGCGCTCTGCGCCCGAACTGACCGGCAGCGAATTGCGGTCGATTTCGAAAGGTGAGGCAGACCCCCGGGGCTCCTGCGCTATTGGCGGACCCGGCACGGGCTTTGGTGTTGGCCTGCTGCGCCGGATAGCGGCCGGGTGGGTGGTAATCGGCGGGGAGGGCGGCCATCAGGCCTTCACGCCTGAGACCGACATCGAGTGGAAGCTTGCGGAAAGGCTGCGCAGAAAACTTGGCTACGTCTCCAACGAGGTTGTCACGGCTGGCATGGGTTTCGAGGACACGCGCGATGCGCTGTTCGAGGTCATGGGCGTGAAGCCGAGGCCGCTGACGCAGGCCGAGGTGATCGACGCGGCGAGCGCGGGAGATGCAGCGGCGCTGGAATTCTGCCGGCTGCGCGCCCGTGCGGTGATGACATCTATCGGCAATATGGCGCTCGTCGCCAACGCAACGGGCGGGGTCTTCATTGCGGGTGGGGTCTCGCAGCGGCTTGAGCCGTGGCTGAAAGAGCGCTCTGCGCTCGATCGCTTCTACAAGCGCGGCGCGCGTGAGGACCTGATGAAGCCCATTCCGATAAATCTGATTGCGTCAGAAGCAGCGCCGCTGATCGGTTCGGCGCATCTCTGGCGGGACGAGCAGACGAGGGGCTGGCTCTAGGGGCTGGCGCTTACTTGCAGCCGCAGCCGTGGCCGCCACCGCCGCCCTTGCTGCCGCCATGGCCGCCTCCCTTACCGCCGCCACCTGCGAAAGAGGTCGCTGACGCACTGGCGAAGGCGAAGGCAGTTGCGGACGCCTGAGCGCGCGCCGAGCCGCTGGAAATCACGATCAGACGGCCACCGCCGCCCGAGCCGCCATTGATGTCGATGCCCACGCCGCCTGTGCCAAAATTGGACGGCAGGACGATCGACGGCGGAGCGACCGGAACGAGCTTGATGGGGGCGGGCTGGGGCTGAACCGGGGGCGCGGGCGCGGGAACGCGCAGCGGCGGAGGCGGGGGTGCGGTCACGCGCGCGGGGCGTTTGCGGCCATCCGCGTAGGACGGGCCAGCAATAGCGGCGGCGCTGAAGGACAGCACGAGGGCGGCGGCCAGAAGGCGGGAAAGCTTCATCATGACGGCCTCCAATGCACTCGCCATGCCGTATCGCGTGTGGCCTGGACCTAGAAATCGACCGCCAGACCCTTCTTTTCCCAGTCGCCATAGCGGGTGGGTTCTTCGCCCTGACGGCGGCCGTTTATCTCGGTAGGCAAATCTTGCCGGGGCGCGGCCTGGCGTCGCGCTTCAGCTTCCTCAAGCGCACGGACCGCTTCGGGGCTCAGCAGCTTACCGGGTGCTGCGCCCGGAATAACCTGTGTTTGTTCGTCCGGCTGCGGGACCGAGTCTTCCGCGCCACGCTGGTTATCGGATGCAGTTGTTTCGTCGCTCATGCCGCCACGTTCACCAATTTTTTCATGTTTGGAAAGGATGCTTTTACCAACACCGCCAAACATCCCCATACGGGGCGACGACCTGTGTTGAGAGAGCCTTCATGAGCTATTTTAAGGCCGCCGGACTGATGCTGCTGATCCACCTCGCGTTTGCGGGGCTGGGCTGGTCCATCGCGCAGAAGGACGGCGCGCTGATCGGCACGCTGATCGCGCTTGGCTTCCACGTCGTGGTCTTCTGGTACGCCGAGAAGATCATGCTGAAGCTGCACAATGCCCGAGAGGTCGGCTCTGACGACGCCTCGCCGATGATCCGCGCTTTTGTCGCTGATTGCGATCGCCTCGCCATGCGGGCCAACATGCCGCGTCCGCGCACCTATATCGTAGATGCTTTCCAGCCGAACGCCTTCGTCGCTGGCCGTGACACCAATCATGCCTCGATCGCCGTCACCGACGGCCTGCTCAAGACCCTGACCCGTGCTGAAGTCTCGGCCGTGGTCGCTCATGAGCTTGCCCACGTCAAACGTGGCGATGCGCTCGCCATGGGCGTCTGCTCGGCGTTGGCCGTCGTGTTGACCACCATTTTCGGGACGCTTGCCTATCCGCTGGGCCAGCGCAAACGGGTCTCGCGCATCGTCTCTGGCCTCGTCGCCCGCGTCGGTCAGAGCCACGCCCGCGAATACGCCGCCGACAAGCACGCCGGCGAAATCTGCGGCGCTCCCGTCAACCTGGCCAACGCGCTGCTGAAGCTTGAGCGCCACACCATGTCGCTGCTGAACCCGCTGGCCGAGCGCAGCCCTGCCACGGCCCACACCTTCGTCATCGATCCGCTGCACGGCAAACGCCGC
>Ga0208939_1000279_pt1 | contig 43783 bp, 28 predicted proteins | sample AD_STIC12_MetaG_FD_184437 | JGI IMG/M metagenome (GOLD analysis project Ga0208939, IMG submission 184437) | Active sludge microbial communities of municipal wastewater-treating anaerobic digesters from USA - AD_STIC12_MetaG (SPAdes) (version 2) | ecosystem: Engineered > Bioreactor > Anaerobic >...
GGTTCGCGACTGGCTTCTGATATTCGAGCAGTTTCATTATCTTTTCACGGTGACGCCGTGGGCTGGGACCGTCGCACGGGCACTGAAGAAGGAAAAAAAGGCGTATCTGCACGACTGGGCGGATATAGCCTCCGAAGGTCCCAGGTTTGAAAACATGGTCGCCGCACACCTTTTCAAGGCGGTTCAAACCTGGCGCTCGACCGGATCCGCCGATGTCGGCCTTTATTACTTTCGTGATCGCGAAAAGCGTGAAGTTGATTTCGTTCTTTGCGTTGAAGGTCGTCCGCGTGTCCTTGTGGAAGCGAAGAGTGGCGATTCTTCGGTGTCACCGGCCCTGCTGCATGCCAGGAAGGTTCTTGGCGCAGAGGTCGTCGTGCAGGTTGTCAACAAATCCGGCATCTGCAGGAACCTGGGCGAAAGCGGCAGTCCTGTCTGGGTAATGTCGGCTGATCGATTCCTGGCGATGCTTCCCTGACCTTCTGGCGCCTTCATTGCGCAAACTGGTTCATGCCGTTATCATCCGTCCGTCTCGGCCATACCGGCCGGTTCCATTTCAAATCTGGTGTCGATGGCGATGGCCGAAATATCAGGAATGCTTGCTGAAATTGCGCCCCGGCTTCGATCCGGTGCGCTGCTGGAGTCCTGCCAGGCGGCCGTTTCAGACAACCCGCCCTGGGAGTCGGCCGCAGGGCGTTACCTGATTGTGCGCCTGTCGCCGGTGCGCGACATGGCGTCTTCGGCGGGGCATGTTTTTCTGCACCGGCTGCTGAGATCCACGCTGGGGCCCGGCGCGTTCATCGATTTTTCGTTCATGCCGGCAAAAACGGACCGTCGCGAACTGTCGGCCGCCGGAATTCCCCTGATGCATGGAATCCTCGGCATGCGGGGCGCTGCGGATTACGACGCCGTCCTGATGTCATGCTCGTACGCGCCGGAACTGGTGAACGTCCCGATCCTGCTTGAAGGCTCCGGGATGCCGGTGCGCGCGTCCGACCGTCGCGGATCCATGACGGACGGCAGACCGTGGCCCGCGGTCATACTGGGCGGTTCGAATGCGCTTGCGTCCCAGGCGCTGCTCTTTGATGACGGCGACAGTTTTGTCGATGGGATTTTCTTCGGTGAAGGCGAGGGCGCGGCCACGGGGCTGGTTCGGGAACTGGACTTGACGCGCGGCATCCCCGCCGGCGAAAGGGCGGCGCGACTTGCCGCCGCCTGCCCGTCCTTCTGGCCGTCAGGGTCGCTGGACGGGCCGCAGGTAACGGTCGCGCGCTGCATGGACGCGGACGAAACGCCCAGTGAAACCGCGCATCCAATCCTGAACACGCCCGAAGCCGATACCGCCAGGCTTCAGACGTCCCGTGGCTGCCCTTCGACGTGCACCTTTTGCTTCGAGGGGTGGGAGCACAAACCGTACCGCGAGATTCCGGCCGCCACTATTCTTGAACGCGCCCGCGAACTGGCAATCGGAACCGGCGCCAATTCGATCGAGCTTCTGTCGTTCAACTTCAACGCGCATACTGATATCGCAAAAATACTGACCGGACTGAACCGCGTGTTCGAGCGCGTCGGAATGCTCAGCCAGAGCGCCGACCTGCTTTTGACCACGCCCAGGATGATCGATTTCGAACTGGCCGCCGGAAAGAGCAGCTTCACGATTGGCGTGGAAGGCATATCGGAAGGAATGCGGGAACTTTATTCCAAGGGTCTTTCCGGTCAGACGCTTTGTCGCGTGCTGGAACGCCTTGCGCGCGAACGCGTGCGCGAAATCAAGCTGTTTTACATCCTGGCCGGGATCGAGACCGATGACGACGTCAGCGAGTTCGAGTCGTTTGTGAAATTCCTGGCCGGCCTTCGCCAGAGGAACGATTCGGCCCTGAAGCTGAATTTTTCGTTCGGATACCTGGTTCGGATGCCGTTTACACCGCTTCGCGGCGCCGGCCTTTGCCTGGATCGGAAAAGGCTTCAGGCTCTGGCGGAGCGCCTTGCCCGGATCGTTGAGTCGGCCGGATTCGAGTCCAGGCTGGCGGCCGGGTGGGACGAATACGTCGCGGATCAGATCCTGGTGCTTGGGCCGTACGGGATGGCGTCGGCGCTTCAGGCCGCGGCCGAAGCCGGCGTGATGTTCGATGGCGGTTTCGAGGGCGACATCATCAGGTTTTTGAAGGCCTTCCTTGTCGAACGTGGCCTTCTTGACCCGGGCGGAATGACCGGTCCGTTCGTCGAGCGCAAGCCGGACGGCTGGAAGTATCCGTTTGATTTTGTTCAAGCCGCGGTCGGGCCTGAAGTTCTGGACGCCAGGCTTTCCGACGCCGAGCGGCGCGTCGGAACCCCTTCCTGCATGGGCGGGTTCGACCCGGCGGCCCCTCATGGTTCTTGTCGCGGCTGCGGCGCGTGTGGGGAATCGTCCGGGCGATCGTTCCTGACCGGGCACTCGATTGATGTTCCCGCTCCCGGCCAGGTGCAGGAACTGGCCGAACTGGTGCGCGCCAAGCGTCGGATGCGGCCAAGGTATATGCTTGCGAGGATTCCGCCGGTCCTGTCTGGCTCGACCTCGGAGCTGTTGCGCGCATGGCTGCTGCGATCGGCGCTTTCAAGGCGGCCTGAACTGGTCGGGAAGCTGTTTCGGGTCGAAGAGGCCTTGTGGTCTTCGCCCGCCTGGCGTGACAGGGCGCCCGCTGGAATCACCGGCCTGTGCCTGCTTGGGGCGTACGGGATCGACCTTCAGGTCGGTGGCGAGCCGCCGTGCCTTTGCGATTCTTCGCTGGGTCTTGTCGCCGACGCCCTGGGCGAGGCGACCGGACATCCTGTCGAGTGTTTTGAAGCAGTGGATCTTCCGGAAGTTGGCGGAATCGATCTTGTGCTGAAATTTCCCGGGATTCTTGATGAAAGGGCATTCGTCGGCCTTGCAAGGTCCTGGCTGGCGGCGTTGAAATTGAATGCGACCGAGCGCAGGCAGGGTGACGGAAGACTGTTCGAAGTGGCGCCGAAGGATGCAAAAAAACGCATCGTCGCGTCGATTCTGGTTGTTCCGTCATCGGGCATGATGACTGTCAGGGGCGGCGCGCGAATCGATTTCGCGCCGCTGTTTTCACGTCCGGGCGATCAGGCCGGGGTTCGGGTGGAAGTGACCAGGCTGGGTTTGGCCTGACCCGTCGCTTCCAATGACGCATGTGCGGATGCATGTGCGGATTACATCCGCCCGCTGCGGCCCGCACCTGATGGAGGTTACATGTTTGAAAGTCTTGATGGCGTAAACGTGGCGATAACCGTGTGCGACCGCGAAGGCCGCGTGGTCGAGATGAACGAAAAGTCGAAGGCCACCTTCGCGAAGTACGGCGGCGGGGATCTTGTCGGCCACAGCCTGCTGGACTGCCATCCCGAACCGTCCAGGACGAAGCTGGTCGGGATGCTCGAGCAGCCCCGAACGAACGCGTACACCATCGAAAAGAACGGCGTGAAGAAACTGATTTACCAGACGCCCTGGTACAGGGACGGCGAATTCGCCGGCCTGGTCGAGATGTCCCTGGAAATCCCCCCGGACATGCCCCACTTCGTCAGACGTTCGTAGTTGTGCGTTCAACCCGGTCTCGTCCCGGCCACCTCCATTCCACCTGAAGTCACGAGCAGGCTCCTTGACAAGTGGAGTCTGTCTGATAATAATCGCTTATATCTGGTGCTTTAAGGCTTATAAAGCGTTAAATCTGGTGCTTTATGGATCTGCCAATTCCGTTTCAGGTTGAAAGAGCCTTGAAGAAGCTGGGCCGGGATCTTTCACTGGCACGGCGTCGCCGAAAGCTGACCCAGGCCATGCTTGCAGAAAGAATCGGGGCTTCGGTGGCGACGGTTCGCCGGATTGAAAACGGTCACCCGGGGACGGCGATTCACCTGATCGTGCGAATCCTTGACGTTCTGGGTGAACTGGATCGCGTCAACCTGTTGCTTGACTCGAGTCGCGACGGGCTTGGATTGATGCTGATGGATGAACAGGTTCCAGAACGGGTTCGCAGACCGGATCCTGACAAAGGGGTGATGTAGATTGGCCAGGCCGGGTGACAAATCGCGCGCGGTATCGAAACACCTGGATATCCGTATCGGCGATCAGGCCGCGCTGGTTGGCCGGCTTACGTTCGTTTCGGGCTCAAACCGCAGGTATTCGACCTTTTCGTACGACTCGGGATGGCTCGCCTCGAAGGCGGTTTTTACCGTTTCACCCGATCTCGCCCTGCTGGCTGGTCATCAGATCCGAAAGGCCCCGTCCGACCTGGACTCCAGTTTTTTCCTGGCCCTGGGGGACACCGAGCCGGATGCCTGGGGTCGCCGCGTCATAGCCAGGGCCAACGCAAGGGAACGTCGTGATAACCCTGCCCTTCGGCCTCTGTCGGAACTGGATTACCTCTGCGCCGTCGATGACTTCAGCCGTGTCGGGGCATTGCGGATCTGTGACGGGGCTGGTTGTTTTTTGGGCGCGGGACACGATGGTGGTCGAAGAACCCCGCCCCTGGTGGATCTTGGGCGTGTTTTCCAGGCCAGCAGGGCGGTCGAAGCCAACGACGACTCGATCGAGGATCTGCGGTATCTCCAGGGAAGGGGGACGTCCCTTGGTGGACTGCGGCCGAAGTGCACCGTCCTGGATGAGGACGGGAGCCTGGCCATCGGCAAGTTTCCAAGTATTTCCGACCAGAGGAGCGTGACCCGTGGCGAGGTTCTTGCCATGCGCCTGGCCGCCAGGGCCGGCATCAGGGCGGCCTCGGCACGAATCGTCATGATCCCCGACATCCCGGTGGCGGTGATTCGGCGGTTTGACAGGGCTTCCGGCGGCGGCAGGATTCATTACTGGTCGGCGTCTTCCATGCTGCAGTCCGACCGTGGCGAGGATCGTTCATATACGGAACTGGTTTCGGCAATAGCCCGGTACTGCGTTGATGCCGTCGCCGACAGCCGGGAACTGTGGCGAAGGATCGTGTTTAACCACCTGATTACAAACACCGACGATCACCTGCGCAACACTGGGTTCCTTCATGTCGGGGGCGGGCTGTGGCGGCTTTCTCCGGCGTTCGACCTGAACCCCTTCCCGGACAAGGCGCAAGAGTCCAAGACATGGCTTTCAGAGGACACCGGACCGGTGACGTCGATCAGAACCTTAATAGGCATGGCTTCGAGGTTCTATCTTTCACGCGACGAGGCCCTTGCCATACTCCGCGAGATCCTGGGCGCCCTGGTTGGCTGGAAGGCGTTGTCCAGAAACAGGGATATCGGATTGTCGGATGCGGACGTCAGGGATTTCGAATCTGCATTTGATCATGAAGAGATGGAAGTTGCCTTGAGCCTTGTGGGTCGGTGACATGGCGGTCGGCGCTGCGATCCGTCGGTTTTCCCGAATTCGATGAAGTCGTTATCGCGGCGCAACTCTAAAGAGGCTTCCTGCTGGCGGCGGTAAGGTCGGCGACGGGGACGGTAAAGGCGCCCTTGACGTTCAGGGTGTCGCCGCCGGTGGTGCCGATGCGGACGGCCTGGACGCCAAGTTCTTCGGCCATCAGGGTCAGGCAGGACAGGTCGGCTTCCGGAACGGTGACGAACGCCATCGACGGGGCTTCCCCGAAGAGTTCGGCCGGGTCGGTCCCGACGTTGTCAAGCGTGGCGCCGACGCCATTCCCGACCACGCTTTCGGCGATCGCCCACAGCAGGCCGCCTTCGGACACGTCGTGGGCCGCGGTCACGATGCCCTTTTCGATGCCGCGCACGATAAGCTCGCACAGGGCCGAGTGGCGCTTCGCGTCCGCCTTCCTGACGAATCCGCAGACCTTGCCGGTCTTGAGGCGCGCGAAAAGGGACGCGTCGAAGCTGAAGTCTTCGCAGCCAAGCAGGACGATGGCCTCGTCCTCGCGGGTGAAGAACGTCCCCGCCACGCGGTCGCAGTCTTCGACCAGGCCGACGACGCCGACCACCGGGGTCGGCTGGATCGAAGTGCCCGCGGTTTCATTGTAAAAGCTGACGTTGCCGCCGGTGACCGGGGTGTCGAACGCGATGCACGCTTCGGACAGGCCAGCCACGACTTCCTTGAATTCCCACATCACGTCCGGGCGTTCCGGGTTGCCGAAGTTCAGGCAGTCGGTCAGCGCGATGCCGCGCGCGCCGACGCACGCCAGGTTCAGGCATGCCTCGGCGATGATGTTGAACGCGCCGTTGTACGGGTGCAGCCAGCAGGCCGGGCTGTTGCCGTCCGACGTCATGGCCACGCCGCGGTTGGTTCCGGTTTCCAGCAGGCGCATGACCGCCGCGTCGCCGTCGCCGGGGCGGACGACCGTGCGCAACTGGACCATGTGGTCGTACTTCTGGAACACGGGGGCCTTGGACCTGAACGACGGGTCGTCGATCAGACCCAGGAATTCGTCCTTCAGGTCGCCAACGGAAAATGCCGGAACCTTCCACCTTTCGGCCAGTCCGGCCGGTTCGGCCCACGGACGGTCGTACAGCGGGGCTTCGTCGGTCAGAAGGTTGATCGGCAGATCGACGACCTTTTCGCCGTTAAACCACATTTCCATCTGGCGGGTGTCGGTGACTTCACCGATGACCGCGCCGGGGATGTCCCACTTGCGGCAGATTTCAAGGACGCCTTCCTCGTTGCCGCGTTCGCAGACCAGAAGCATGCGCTCCTGGGATTCGGACAGCAGGATTTCCTGGGGCGTCATGTTCGCGGCGCGCTGCGGTACCTTCGACAGATCGACCTTCATGCCCATCTTGGCGCGGTCGGCCATCTCGAACGTCGAGCATGTCAGGCCTGCGGCACCCATGTCCTGGATGCCCAGGACCAGCCCGGACTTCATCAGTTCAAGCGTGCATTCAAGCACGACCTTTTCGCAGAAAGCGTCGCCGACCTGGACGGTCGGGCGCTTCTCGGCGGCCTTTTCGTCGAACGCCGCAGATGCCATCGAAGCCCCGCCCATGCCGTCGCGGCCGGTCGCCGGACCCATATAGATGACCGGGTTCCCGACGCCCGCGGCCTTGCCGTAGAAGACGCCGTCGGCCTTCACAACGCCCAGCGTGAACACGTTGATCAGGCAGTTGCCGTCATACGTCGGGTCGAACACCAGTTCGCCGCCGACGGTCGGCACGCCCATGCAGTTGCCGTAATAGCTGATGCCGGCCACGACGCCGTCAATCAGGTATCGCGTCCTGGGATGCGACAGCGAACCGAATCTCAGCGAGTCCATGTTGGCGATCGGCCGGGCGCCCATTGTGAAGATGTCGCGAAGGATGCCGCCGACGCCGGTCGCGGCGCCCTGGAAAGGCTCGATGTACGAGGGGTGGTTGTGCGATTCCATCTTGAAGGAAATCGCCCAGCCGTCGCCGACATCGACGACGCCGGCGTTCTCGCCGGGGCCGACCAGCACGCGCGGTCCGCGGGTCGGGAAGGTCTTCAAGTATTTGCGTGACGATTTATAGGAAACGTGTTCGTTCCACATCGCCGAAAACGCCGCGATTTCGGCAATCGTCGGGTCGCGCCCGATGAAGCCCAGGATCTTGGCAATTTCTTCTTCGTTCAGGCCGCCCGCAACCGCAAAAGCCTTAAGCTGTTCGTTCATCTGGTCACCCCCTGCATCCGCACTTGCATACCGAACCACCGCCGGCCGCAATCAGCGACTCGAACAGAACCCTGCCCTGGTCGCCGCCAAGGATGCATTCGCTGGCGCGTTCCGGGTGCGGCATCATGCCGAAGCAGTTGCCGTCGCTGTTCATGATGCCCGCGATGTTGTTGACCGCGCCGTTCGGGTTCATTTCCGCGGTCACGTTTCCGTCCTGATCGCAGTAACGGAACAGCACCTGGCCGTTGTCCTCGATTTCCTTCAGGAGATCGGGCGGGGCGTAATAGTTTCCTTCCGCGTGGGCAATCGGCATGCCCAGGATGGCGCCCTTGCCCGCCTTGCGGGTGAATATCGTGTCGCCGTTCTCGACGCGCAGCCAGACGTCCTTGCAGACGAAGTGGCCGCACGTGTTCAGGCGCATGCCGCCGGGCAGCAGGCCGGCTTCGAGCATGATCTGGAATCCGTTGCAGATGCCCACGACGATGCCACCCGCGTTGGCGAAGCGGATAACGTCATCCATGATGGGCGAAAAGCGAGCGATGGCGCCCGAGCGCAGGTAGTCGCCGTAAGAAAACCCGCCTGGCAGCACGACCACGTCGGTCGCCGGCAGGGTCTTTTCCTTGTGGAACACGAAGAAGGCGTCCTGCCCAAGGACGTTGCCGAGCACGTGCAGGCAGTCCTTGTCGCAGTTGGAACCTGGGAATACCGGGATTGCGAATCTCATCTGGTCCGTCTCCTGCCAGTGAATGTCGTGACGAACTGCCGCCGGTTCTACTCGACGATGACCTTGAAGTCCTCGGTTACCGGGTTCGACAGCAGGGCCTTCGCCATCTGGGTCGCCCGCGCCATCACGGTCTCGCGGCTGTCGCCGGACAGCTTCAGGTGGACCATCTTGCCGATCCTGACGTCCTGAACCTCGGCGAAGTTCATGGTCCTCAGACCACCCATGATGGCCTTGCCCTGCGGGTCAAGGATTTCAGCCTTCGGCATCACAACCACCGATACGTTAAAGACGTTTTCTGCCATTGCGGTCCCCTGTTGTTGAACGTTTTTCCGGAATGCTGCCATTACGCGCCGATCCAGGGCCGGACATCGTCCGATCCCGTCCGTGCTGCGGCGGATTTTATCCGAAAACCTGTCGGCGGTCGCGCACAAAATTGGGCTTTAACCGGCTTTTCGACCGGAATCGACATCGGTGTCGCGGACGATGCCGCCATGCCTTCCCGCGTGCCGCCTTAACACGGGGAAGGCCTGTGGCCATGCGGGATTGCGGCCCTCGCGGCTTGGTTCTTTACATTTTGTGATATATTGCGTCAGTTGCCATATCGTGAATTTCCGGGCCTTGCCGCGGGATGGAGTCTGCCATGGAGATTTGGCTGGATTTGCGTCGAATCGTCTATGTCCTTTCGGACGCGCTTGATCTTGTCGGCATCGATGACGTCGGCCACGGCAAGCGGGTTGCATTCATGGCTGCCCGGGCCGGCGAAGTCATGGGCTTTTCCGGGACGGCGATCGAGGATCTTCTGGCGGCCGGGATGTTTCACGACTGCGGCGTGTCATCGACCGGCGAGCACCGCAATCTTGCCGGCGGTCTCGATTGGGATGGCCAGGAAGCCCATTGTGTCCGCGGCCAGGCCCTTGCCTCGCGCTTCAAGCCGCTGGCGCACCTGGCCCCAGTGATCCGCTGGCATCACACCCATGCGCAGGTACTCGAGACGATGGATCTTCCGGTACTGGTGAAGGTGTTCGCCAACCTGATCTACCTGGCCGATCGCGTGGATGTCATGATGGCGCTTTCGGGCGCCGATCCCCTGCTCGCCCGCGACGGCATCTTCCTCACCGTCAAGGATAACGTCGGCACCCGCTTCAGGCCCGACGTCGTCCAGGCGTTCCTTGAAGCCGGGTCGCACGAGGAGTTCTGGCTGACCCTGGAGCCGCGTACGCTGTCGCACTGGTTGAATCATCAGTCGGCCATGCCGGCGCCGCGATATATGTCGATGTCGGATCTCGAGGCGCTGGGCGGGGTCTTCGCTTCAATAGTCGATGCCAAGAGCCCCTTTACATCCGAACACAGTCACGCGGTCGCCGGCGTGGCCCGTCTGCTTTCGTCACTGGCCGGCCTGTCTCCCGATCGATCGCGCAAGGTCGGCGTCGCGGCCCTGCTGCACGACATCGGCAAGCTGAGGGTTCCCGACCCGGTCCTGGACAAGCCCGGTCCACTCGATGCGCCGGAAAGGGCCACCATGATTCGGCACGCGTTTGACACGTTCAATATCCTTAACAGAATCGAAGGTTTCCAGGATATCGCACAGTGGGCGGCCTTTCATCATGAATGCGTGCGCGGCGGCGGCTATCCGTTCGGGCATTCCGGCGACAAACTGTCCGTCGAGGCAAGGATCATCGCGGTCAGCGACGTGTTCCAGGCGTTAAGGCAGGATCGGCCGTATCGCGCGGGCATGTCGATCGAACGCGCGCTCGGGCTGGTCGATGAAATGTCCCTGGCGGGAAAACTGGATCCGGACGTTGTCGGGCTGCTTCACTCAAACATCGATGCCTGCGACCATGCTGCCCGCGCACAGGCGTAACGCCGGCGGCTTGAGAGGGGCAGGCCCTCAACAAGCGACAGTTTCCGGCGTGGATTTCGGTAAAAGCCGTCAGTTCCGCGTGCGGCGATCGAAGATGGAATCGACCCAGCGCAGGTGATGGTCAAGCGAGAAGCATCCGTCAATCTGTTCGGCCGTCAGCAGAGCGGCCACTTCGGGATCCGACACCAGGTTGTCGCGGAAAGTCCCTTCGCCGTTGAAGTACTTCATCGCCGCCCGCTGGACAAGCCCGTAAGCCTGCTGACGCTTCAGGCCGGCGCGCACCAGTTCCAGCAGCAGCCCTTCCGAGTGGATGACCCCCCCGCTGCTTTCGAGATTGGTCCCCATCCGGCCTTCGTGAACCACCAGGCCGTCAACGATGCCGGCCAGCCGCTTCGCGATGTATTCAAGCGTTGCGGTCGCGTCCGGTCCGATTACGCGCTCGACGCTTGAATGGCTGATGTCACGTTCATGCCACAGCGCGACGTCTTCCAGCGCGGCCAGGGCGTATCCACGCAGCAGCCTTGCCTGGCCGCAAACATTTTCGCATCCGATCGGGTTCTTCTTGTGCGGCATGGCCGAACTGCCGCGCTGCTTGCCGCCGAACGGTTCCTGGGCCTCGCCCACTTCGGTTCTTTGAAGGTGCCTGATGTTCAGGGCGATGTGGTCGATTACGCTTCCGGCAACCGCCATCGATGAAAACAGCGTCGCATGACGGTCACGCGCCACAATCTGCGTCGCGGCAGGTTCAGGTTTCAGTCCGAACCTGGCCAGCACCCTGGCTTCGCGTTCCGGATCCCCGAAGGCAAGGTTGCCGACCGCACCGGCCAGCTTCCCGAACCGGATGCCCTCAACCGCGCGATCGAATCCGGCCATGGCCCGCACGACCATCTCCCGCCAGCCAAGCAGCACCAGTCCGAAAGACGTGGCCTCGGCGTGCATGCCGTGGGTGCGGCCGACCATTGCGGTCTTCCGGTGTCTGTCGGCCTGGGTCATCAGCGCCTTCTCAAGGGAAGACAGCTCTTCGCGGACATACCCGCAGGCCTGGTTCAACTGGATTGCCGAAACGGTGTCAAGCATGTCCGAAGAAGTCAGACCGAAGTGCACGAAGCGCGTGACGTCCCCGGCCTGTTCCTCGACGTGGGTCAGGAAGGCTATGACGTCGTGACGCAGCGATCCTTCAAGCTCGTCGATGCGTTCCGGATCCATCTTGACCGAAGCCCTGATCCTTGCAGCGTCGCCGCCGGGCGCGATGCCTTCTTCCTCCAGCGCTTCCAGATAGGCCAGTTCGACTTCAAGAAACGTGTTCCAGCGCCATCCTGAAGACCAGACCTCGCGCATCCTCGGTGTGGAATACCTGTCAATCACGGGTTATCTCCATCTTGCTACGGGATGAAGCGGCCAAGTCGGCCGCGTGCGGTCGTATTGTGCCAGATTTTTACAGTTTGTATTCGGGATCCATGCAGCAGCGCGCACCGTCCGTGGCCTTCGGCTGGAAATGCTTGCCGGCGCTGTAGTCGCAGCCGGAACCGCCGCCGCTGACGTCGCCGCCACGGACTTCACGATCGGTGGTGACTTCGCCGATGTTGCCGATCATGTCGAAAACGCCGTCCTTCGTCACGCACTTCGGGCTGCTTCCGGACTTCTTCATCGACCCGGAGATGTTGCAGTTCGATGCCGCGGGAGCGCCGTTGTTGCACGCCTTCTGCCACTGCTTCGCGGTGCAGAGCTTCTTGCCGGCCTTCCTGCAGGCGGCAGACGCCGAACCGACGCTCATGCCGCCACGGGGCTTGTCGCCGGAAGACAGTTCGTACTTGTCGATGCAGAATGCCACGTCGGAAGGCTTCTTCCCCGAACCGGACGGAATCGAAGAGTCGGTTACGACCAGAGCCATGTCGGACGAAGCGCACATCACCATCTCGGCCATTGCCTTGACCTTGGGCGGCTCAGGCGGTGGCGGGGGCGGCGGGGGCGGCGGTTCGGGTGCCGGGGCCGGGGCCGCCTCGGGTGCCGGGGCCGGGGCCGCCGCCGGGGCCTGTTCCGCGCCGGGCTGTGCCGCGGGGGCCGGCTGGGCCGCCGGTGCAGGTACCGGTTCCGGGGCCTTCGCAGGAACCTGCGGGGCCGGCGCGACGGCCGAGATCGACGGCACGGTTTCGGTCGGGGCCGGGATCTCGCGGTGCAGGCGGCTTGTCAGCAGATAGGCGATGACCGCCAGCAGGACGACGATCACTATGCCCACGAAAAGAAGTGACTTGGGAACCTTTGTTTCGGCCTTCGCCGGCTGGATCATCACCGGCCTTGTCGTGGAAGGCCGTGGTTCGAACTTTTCAGGCGGGGGCGGTGCTGGAGGCGCGACCGCGGGCTCCGGGGCCCTGCGGGGCTGTTCCGCCTGGATCGGCCTGGGCATCGGTTCACGTGGTTCCGGTTTCTTCTGGGATGACTGGTTGCGTCCCTTCTTGCCGTGCTGTCCCTTGCCGCGTCCCTGTTCCTGGGCGACCGGCCTGGACCTGCTTTCGGATACGAACTCGATGCCGCCGTCGTCGTCGGCTTCGGGGATGATCGGCGCCTGCCGGCCGTCGTCCTGATCGTCCTGCAATTCGTCAATATCCTGATTGTCGGGTTCCCCGGCCTCCGGGATTGCGACCAGATCCTGATCGTCGTCGTAGCGTCTTGATTCGGGTTCAGGAACCAGCGAGGCGACGGTCACTTCATCCAGGGGCGCCACTTCAGTGACCCTGTCGGCCTGGGATGGAAGGCGGATTGCGCGGAAGGAACCGGTCTCGTGCATCCTTCTGACCCACAGGCCTTCCTTCTGGACGTTTGAGAACGCCTCGCGCATGCACGCCGCGAACGCATCGACGGAATCGAACCGCGAGTCGGGATCCAGCGCGGTCGCGGTCGTGAAAAGTTCGTCGAAGCGCTTGGTAAGCCGCGGAACCTGAAGCGACAGCGCCAGGCCGGGCTTGACCGGGCTGATGGCGATCAGCTCGCCCAGGATCAGGCCGACCGCGTACAGGTCGCTTTCGAACATTTCGGTTGTCGGGTCGTTGAGCTGTTCCGGCGCGCGGTAGTAATCGGAAACCGGAATCTGTTCGCCGTCGCGGAGCTTCCGTTCGACAAGGTGCCACGGATCGGAAAGAGCCAGGCGATCCGGAAGCACGAAGAAGTTTTCCGGCTTGATGTTTCCGTGGACGATGCCCTTCCGGTGGAAGGCGCGGACGCCGTTGAGCATCCTTTCGCCGAACCCCTTCAGCTTGGGGACGGGGAAGTGTTCGCCGCCTTCGTCGTGCAGATCCAGGACGGCCCGCAGGGAAAGTCCCTCGACAAGAAGACTGGTCACGAAATGGCGTCCTTCCGAGGCGATGAAGTCATAAACCTTCACCACGTTCGGATCTTCGATCTCACAGGCACGCGAAAGCCGCGCGATGTTCATTGCCGCGAACGGGCCTTCGAAGAGGGCCGGGTTCAACACCTTCAGGGCGACCGAAAGGTCGTTTTCCAGATCCAGAGCCTTGAAGACCGCCCCGGACGGGCCGGCACCCCGACCGAACATGATCCTGTACCGATTTGCGAGCCTGTCCCCGATACCGGGAAGATTGGTGTTAGCTTCCATCCTTCACTCCAGACGATTGACTTGCGCAGTGAACAGTCCCGACGAGGTTATCAGAAACAGATTGTTGAAACAACGCGGGATTTTATGATCCGGGAAGGATGATCATCGACGGGCCCATCGGCCCATCCAGTAGGCGATCCTGAAATCGACGGAAGGAAGCAGCGCGGATCCGTTGCCCTCGCGGTTCGGCCTGTACGGGTTTGACCTCCAGTGATAATTGGACGGGCCAAGCAGCCTCATCGGAATCGGCTGTTCGGCGATCAGGTCGCCATTTCGCCCGACGCAGCCAAGCACGTTCAGGTTCAGCCCTTCCTCGGGGCTGCATTCGGACACTTCCACTTCCGGTTCGTCCGGCGTGCACACCGCTTCGGGGCACAGGATCGATTCGAAGTCCCAGTACGGGGCGTCGTGGAATTCCTTCAGCGTCCGCATCCCGCGGTCGACGGCGTCCGTGTCGAAGTCGCGCCAGCCCCGGCCCCATGCGTGGAACCCGGCGTCCCCGGTCGCGTATATGAAATCGTAGTAACTGTAGCCAATCTCGGCCGCCGGCCTGTCGGAGTCGGGCCTGTCGTAAAACACGCTGCCGATGGAGTTCTGAAGGCGCAGCCGCGCCGGCCAGTTGTCCAGGTAACGCATGCACAGCCACAGCCCGGCGTAGGCCATGTTGTAATTGGAATAATTCGACTTGATGCCCATATCGACGAATTCCCAGCCGTGCTCCACAACGATCCGGTCGAATTCCCTTGTGCCGATCAGGTCGTCGTTAAGCCAGGCGACCACTTCCGGGTCTTCGGTGATGAACGCGAATGCCGCCACGATTCCAAGCGCCATGACCGCGTGGAAGCCGTTCTCCCCGCCAGGCAGGTAAAACTGTCCGTCGAAGTTCTGCGGATTCAGCCAGCCGTGGAAAGTCGTCCTTCCGTCGGCGTCCGGGATTTCCAGGTCATAGCAGTCCGGGGCATATTCCTCGTGGCATCTTACGACCATCAGTTCTTTTGCCAGCAGAAGCGCGTCCGCCTTCAAACGATCCTTGAACGCCGCCGGGATCGAGTCGTCATCGCGGATGACTTCCCACGCTGCCGCCTGCGCCTTAACCCAGCCGATGTACATGTCGCGGCTGACCGAGTCTTCCCATGCGTATTCCGGATGCAGTCCCGACAGGTCGCGACGCCAGGTTCCGTTGTTCTTCACTGCCGGAAGCGGGTTGCCGTCGCCGTCGAAAAGCTCGACCGTTTCGACCTCGTTGTGGGGGATGTCGTTGCGCTGGAACCCGCGCGCAATAACGCCTGGGGTGCCGGTGAGTTCCTGCGCCAGGTGAAGCGCGTCCAGGGACGCAAGCAGGTACTGCCGCGCCCGTTCGACTTCCTGGCACGGATAGCCCTGGTTGCGCAGCACGCCGTAACGATAGGCATTTGCGGCAATTCCGACGCCGGCGTAAAGCCCGGCGACCTTGTGGTTCGTCGTGATGACCTCAAGCGGCTCCTTTCCGTAATAATCCTTGAAATCCCATGAGTCGGATTCCTGGAGGAAGTCCTCGATGGCCTGCCTGTCCGCCGTGTTTTCAAGATCGATGCTGATGTCCTTGTTGCAGTCGAGTCCGGCCGTGACGAATATCTGGTGGGCGCGTTCAATCCTTGTCGCCTTGGCTTCAAGCTCCGCGTCGTACCCTTCCTGGCCCGGGCCGGGGATCAGTCCGACCCATTCGGTTGAAGGTGTGCCGCAGGCAGGCGGCTGGAAAGGAGTCGCCACCAGTCCGTCCGGCGTGGCATCAAACCCGGTGTCGGCAGGTGTCGCGTCGGCGTCTTCGCCCCCGTCCGTCCCGGGAACATCGGTTACGGCGTCCGGATCCATCGTGTCGGTCGAATCGTTCGGCTCAACCGCATCGACGGTGTCGCCACCGTTCGAATCGGGCAGCGAGACATCGACGGTGTCCTGCCACGAGCCTTCATCAAGACCGGGATCCCCGTTTCCGGAGCATCCGGCCCAAGCAGTCATGGTTGCCAGCAGCACGACTGTCCCGACGTTGAATTTCCCTGAGTTCATTGGAACCTCGCATGTGGTTTGCAGCGTGACGCCGCCCGGAAGTCCGGGCCCGACAACGGTATTCAACAGGGATTGCCGCGGGAAGTCAACGCGCGGGATGGCCCTGGACGCGCGCCCGGCGAGGTTGAAGTCGTGGTCAACGATGTCGATTTGAGCGGGATACGGGAGTCGAACCCGCGACCTACAGCTTGGGAAGCTGTCACTCTACCACTGAGTTAATCCCGCGGCACGGAAACAGGGCGATTTTCCACGCCGGCGCACTTCGTGTCAAGCGATCCGTCGTCACGGTCGCCGGATCCCGTCCGCCCGTCACGTCGATCACCTGCCGCGGCAATTCCCGCAGATGCCGAAAATTTCCAGCCGGTGGCTGGTGATTTCAAAACCGTGGGATTCGGCGACACGATCCTGCAGGCGTTCAATCCCAGGATCCTCGAATTCGACGATGGCGCCGCAGTGGACGCAGATAAGATGATCGTGGTGGGAGTCGCCGGCAGAGCCGCATATCGGCTCGAAGCGTGAAAACCCTTCACCGAACTGGCGTTCCCCGGCCAGGCCCGCGTCGCACAACAGCCGCATCGTCCGATAGACGGTGGCTTCGCCGATGCCTGGAAACCGTCGCTTCACTTCGGCTGAAAGGGTCTCTATGCCCGGGTGGCTGCCCATGGAAAAGAATACTTCCGCGATCTGAAGCCTTGCGGGCGTGACCCTGCCGCCACGTTCCCTTATGTATTCGGTAAGGCGCCTTTTCCAGAATTGCCTTGCTGTCATGCTTCCTTCAGACCCCGTGTCTCCAAGGCCCGCAATCAGGCAGGTCCCAGGGACGCCCTTACAGTGACCTTCTGTTCCAGAAGCCTGGTCTTGCCTTTGCGCGGCTTCAATTCGACCGAATAGACGCCGGATTCGGCCATGCCCGCGCCGGTCAGTCCGGTCGGCCCGAACGCGCACAGGGATCGGCCCCGTCGTTCGCCGCCGGTCACCCTTCCGTGAATCGACTCGATGGTTGCCTCGCCCTTGACCGCTGCCGAGAAGTCAAGCGCCAGTACACCGCGCCCGCCGGCCCCGTCATCGAGTTTCCATTGACCGGAAAGCACCCCGCCGTCATCCCTTCCGCCCGGCAGGCCTGGAAAGACGCTGCGGCTGGCCGCCCTGGATTCGGAAGGCCGCATAAGGGCCGGATTGAAAGGCGGAATCATCAGGGCCAGGGCTTCGGAAAGCTCTTCCGGCACCTGCCGTCCGTCCTTCGGCCGAATCATGACAAGACCGTCGATCCCCGGTTCGATTGTGAACGTCAGTCCGCGGTAGGTGGCCGCGACGTCTTCCTGAATGTTGTCCCTGGGTTCAAGCGCGACGAAGGTGGATTCGGCATCGGTTATCGAAACGCTGCACGACGCGGCCGTCGAGTCGGTCACCTTCATGGTCAGGCTTGTCGTGGATTTGACAGTTGTCGTCGCCATGCTGGTCGAACGCATGAACACCTGTCGGTCGATCGAAAGCTTCCACGTACCTTCGGGAACTATGGAAAAGGTGTCCGCGGCCGGCGAATCGGCCGCCTGTGCCACGGCCGGCCCCGTCCGCAGGGCTGGAATTGCCGGTGCCGGATCGTCGGGGACGAATTTTTGCGGGGGCTTGCGGGAGCAACCCGCGACTGCAACGATGACGGCGACAATCGCCGCGAATTCAACGAACCGCTTCATAAGGGTGCCTTCCCGGGTGTTCAAGATTACTGGCAGGCATATCCGCCAAGACCGTCCGACAGGCACTGCTGCGTGCCGGAACAGGCGGCGCCGTTGCCGCATTTGCAGACGCCGGCGGTGCAGGTCGATCCCTGCGTCCTGCTGCAAACGACGGGGGGCAGCCCGCAAAGGCACCTGTCGGGAAGGTATTCGGATCCCGAGTCGGTGCAGGTCGCGCCGGTCGCGCACACCACGTCGCCGACGCATTCTATCCCGGTCTGCGACCCGTTGCACAGGTTGATTCCCGTCCGGCACGTATCGGTATCGCTGGAGTCGCACCGCTTTGACTTGTTCGGCCAGTTTTCGTCAGCACTTCCGTTGCAGTTGTTGTCGAACCCGTCGCAATACTCGGTTCCGCTGGGGAAGGTACCGGGCTCGTTGACGCACTCGACGCCGCTTCCGTTGGCCTTGCACGTGTAAGTCCCGTTGGCGCAACTGTCGGGATCCGATCCGTCGCAGGGCAGGCCGAGCGTCGTGAAAGTCTCGTCGGTGAACCCGTCGCAGTCGTCGTCCTTTCCGTTGCACCTTTCCGTGATGTTTGAAATCGCCTCGACGCACTGGGCGTCCGACCCATCCGGTTTGCAAATCCAGGTACTGTTCTGGCACAGGTCGCTGTCGGGGCCGTCGCAAGGTTGACCAAGCTGCCACAGTTCGTCGGTCTGGCCGTTGCAGTCATCATCGACGCCGTTGCACTTCTCGGCACTGTTGTAATCGTCCTGGCAGACAAGCGCGGTTCCGTCGGGCGAACACACCCACATCCCGTTCGCGCAGGTGTCCGGGTCGCTTGAATCGCACGGACCGCCCAGTAAAAGGAACTGGGGCTCCTTGTCGGTCTGGCCGTCGCAGTCGTCGTCCTTGTAGTTGCACAACTCGGTCGCGCCGGGATAGATGTTCGGGTTCGAATCGTTGCAGTCGCCGCCGGCGGTCGCAACGAACCCCGTTACCTGTCCCGAATAGCACAGGCACCTCGAGGAACCGACGCCGAAAAGATCCCCGTCCCCGCTGAACCAGTAAGGCTTGCAGCCCGACGAACCTTCCTCGTCGGTCGCTCCGTCGCAGTCGTTATCGACCGAGTCGCCGCAGGTTTCGACGAAACTGCCGGTTTCACTGGAGCAACTGGCGTTCTTGCCATCGGGGTTGCACACCATGACGCCGTTCTTGCACAAGTCGTCGTCCGGGCCGTCGCAGGCCTGGCCGACCGACCAGGTTTCGTCGGTATTGCCGTCGCAGTTGTTGTCCAGGCCGTCGCACTTCGTTTCGGCGCCCTGTTCGAATCCGGCCACGGCCGAATAGTTGCATGCCCACGAACCGCCGACGCATGCCGACGTGACAAGGGAAGGCAGGCATATTCCGGCCGTCCGGCACGACGACAGATCCTGGGGAATGTCCTCGTCGGTGAATCCGTCGCAGTCGTTGTCGATGTTGTCGCACTTTTCGGTCGTCGCCCCCGGCTCGGTTCCGTTCGGCATCGTCGAACACGTTGCCACCAGGTCGGTTGGCGAACAGACCACCGTCCCGCCCGCGCAGTTTCCATCCGCGACGCAAGGCTGGCCCATCGCGATTCCGCGCCAGGTAAGCCCCTCGTCGGTACTTCCGTCGCAGTCGTTGTCGAGCATGTCGCAGGCCTCTGCCACCGCCTGCGGGGTGGTGCCGTCCGCATTGGTTGAACAGGTGGCCTTCACCGAGTCGGCCGTGCACACGACTTTCCCCGCGCCGCACTGTCCGATTCCGTCGCAGTCGCCCCCGACCGCGGTACCCAGGTAAAGGAAGCCTTCGTCCGTCTGTCCGTTGCAGTCGTCATCGACTCCGTTGCACTTTTCGGTCGTGGCCTGCTGTTCCGGATCCTCGTGGCAGACCACCCCGTTTCCGGCCTGGTTGCACACGGTCTTCCCGAAGGCGCACAGATCCGGGTCGTCGCTGTCGCACGGGAGTCCGACGGCGAAATCCTCGTCGGTCAGCCCGTCGCAGTCGTCGTCAACCTGGTTGCACGTTTCGACGATGTCCTTGATCCATTCGTTGTTGCACACGACGCCCAGTGTGTCCGCCGAGCACGTGAACGATCCGTTCTTGCATTGATCGTTGTCGGGGCCGTCGCAAAGTTCACCGATCGGGAAGTCCTCGTCGGTTCTTCCGTCGCAGTCGTCGTCAATCCTGTTGCACTTTTCGGTGATGTTCTCGATGGTCTCGGGCCCGCATTCGACACCGGTGCCGTCGGCCTTGCACACGAGTATTCCGTTTTTGCAGCGGTCGTAGTCCGGGCCGTCGCATGCGTCGCCCTTCCCGAAACCTTCGTCGGTCTGTCCGTCGCAGTCGTTGTCCTGGTTGTCGCACCGCGTTTCGTCGGCCTGGAATTCGGGCACGACCGTGTAGTCGCATTCCCACTGGCCCGCCACGCATTCGGCCGGGATCGGCAGGCCGCGGCAGACGCCGGCCCGCAGGCAGTCCCACTCGGTTCCCACCAGATTGTCGTCGACCCTGCCGTCGCAGTCGTCGTCAAGCCCGTTGCACCACTCGCGCCTGTCCCGTGGGTTTGAGCCGTCCGGATTGACCGAGCAGACCGCCTTCAGTGTCGAAGGGTTGCACTCCACGTGCCCGATGCCGCACTCGCCGATGCCGCGGCAGAGGCTGCCCAGCGCAAGGCCGTACCACATCATGCCGTTGTCGATCCGGTTGTCGCAGTCGTTGTCGATGCCGTCGCAGGTTTCCGGCTGTGCCTGGCTGTCCGGTCCGTCCCAGTTTGTCGAGCATGTCGCGCGGACGCCATCGACGCTGCACACGACCAGCCCGGGTCCGCAGATGCCCCATCCTTCGCATTCAGCACCGATCGCCAGTCCTTCGTGCTGGAAATCCTCGTCGGTAAGTCCGTCGCAGTCGTTGTCGATACCGTCGCAGACCTCGACGATGTCTTCCCGCAGTTCCGGCCCGCAGACGGTCGCGCTTCCATCCTCGGAACACACGAACCTGCCGTTCCTGCACTGATCCGAGTCCGGTCCGTCGCACGGCAGTCCAAGGTCGCGGAAGACCTCGTCAGTCCTGCCGTTGCAGTTGTTGTCAATCCCGTCGCACATCTCCTTTGCCGGGAGAACCTCCGGGACGCACATGATTTGAGGCGAAGTGCCCTTGAAATGGACGCAGACCTCGGCGCCGATCCGGCAGATCCCTTCGTTGCTGCCGCACGTGACTTCCGGATTCGTTCCCGGATTGCCTTCGTCCGTTATCCCGTCGCAGTCGTCGTCGATGCCGTTGCATTCCTCGGGAGCCCAGGGATACCTGAACGCATTGTTGTCGTCGCAGTCTTCGAACGATGCGTACCGGTCGCCGTCGCGATCGACAATGGAGTCGCATGTCGTATCGACGCCGGAACAGTCCTGGTCGATGCTGTCGCCGCACTTGTCCGGGAAGCCCGGCCTTACGGTCGGATCTTCCTCGTCGCAGTCGGTTCCGCCCTGATCCCTGTCGAAAGCCCCGTCGAAGTCGTAATCGACCGGGTTGCACTTGGCCGTCATCCCGTTGCAGTCCCAGTCGCAGGCGGCAAGCGCGTCTTCCTTGCTCATCCTGTAATCGCAGCACGGTTCGATGGCCCACGGCCTTACTTCGGATCTGGTGTCGTCGCAGTCGGCCGGCGGCAGATAGCCGTCGCCGTCGAGGTCGGTCGGGAAGCAGTTCCCGTCGGTGATTCCGTCGCAGTCCTGGTCGATTCCATCACCGCATGTATCGACAAGATCGGCCAGCGCGAACGGCTCGATGCACTCGATTCCAGTTCCCGCCAGGTTGCATTCGTTCACGCCGTTGGCGCACTGATCCAGGTCGTCGCCGTCGCACGCCAGGCCCTTGCCCGGGAAGTCTTCGTCCGTCGAACCGTCGCAGTCGTTGTCCAGGTCGTCGCAGATTTCGTCTTTCGACGGCTTCGAGCCGATGCATTCGAGGCCCGCGAACGTGTCGTACCGCACGCAGACCCATATTCCGGCCAGGCATTCGCCTTCGTCCAGCCCGCACCTGGAACCGCCGTTGACCGCGATCGTCCCGCCGCCGGGATTGGAGGGATCGACCGCCAGCCCGCCCGGGTTGCCGTTGTCGGTGATTCCGTCGCAGTCGTTGTCGATGAAGTCGCATATCTCCATGGCGCCGGGATGACGTCCGGGATCCTGGTCGTCGCAGTCCATCGAGCCCACGTAGTGGTCGCCGTCGGGATCGAACGGCCCGACGCAGCCCGGTTCCGAATCCGCGTAGCAGCAGTGCAGATCCCCGTCGCCCATGCAGTCGTTGTCCAGGCCGTCGTCGCATTTTTCGGGCGCCCCGGGATGAACGGCCGCGTTGCCGTCGTCGCAGTCCCGCATCGCCGGATCCGCGTGGGGATTCGAGTAGCCGTCAAAATCCCGGTCGTTAATGTCGCACGCGGTCACCGCCCCGTCGCAGTTCCGGTCGCACCTGGCGATGGCCTGGGGTGAGGATGCCACGGCGGGCGGACAGCACGGCTCGCGCGCGCCGGGGTAGAAAGCCGAGTCGTAGTCGTTGCAGTCGCCTTCGAAGGCCTTGACGCCGTCACCGTCCGCGTCCGCGATTTCGCAATCCTCGTCGGTGGTTCCGTCACAGTCGTCATCGCGGCCGTTTCCCGATCCGGATCCGCAGTTTTCGGTGGTTGCCAGGTAAGCCGTGCTGCAAGTGGCCCCCGACGTTCCAAGGCATTGAACCTTGCCGCCGGCGCAGGCCCCGATGCCGCAGGCCGCGCCGATTTCCTTGCCGGACTGATCCCAGTCGGTCCAGCGGAAGTCCTCGTCGGTGGCGCCGTCGCAGTCGTTGTCCTTACCGTCGCAGGTTTCGTCAGCCGGCACTGCCGCCGAGCATGGAAGCCAGCCGACTTCCGGATAACAGGCCAGGGTTCCTTCGCAGGTTCCCGAATCGTTGACAACGCGGCAGGGCTGTCGTGCCTGGGCCAGTTCAAAGACGCAGTCGCAGCCGCCGGCCGCGGGCTGACACTGGGCCCGGAATTCCGGAAGTATTGTTTCGTCGCCAAGAACCTTGCATTCGAATCCGTATGGACACCGGCTGTCGGCGCCTTCGCACGGCACGGTGCAGAAGCTGTTTCCGCCCGCCATCTTCAGGCACTGGGCGCCGGTTATCAGGCAGTCGGAAGCCGATTCGCACGGGAAGCACAGGCCGTTCTCGAACGGCTCGCACCGGGTCTCGAATCCATCAACCGTGATCGCGTGGTTCATGCACGCCATGCCGGCCGGACACTTCAGTCCGCACGGGCCGGTACAGACCTTCCGGACTTCGGTTCCGCTTGAAACCATGACGACGCATTCGCCGTCGATGCATTCCAGATCGCTTTCGCACGCGTTGCCGACGGTGTATTCGACAACTTCGCCGTCGTCGGTTCCGGTGTCCTCAATCGTTTCAAAAGACTCCTCGGAATCCGCGTCGGCGGCATCGGATGTCAGACCGTCGTCGGCTTCAACACGGTCGCCGGTATCGGCGGCGTCCGGATCGCCGGCGTCCGGGAGTTCCAGATGGGCGTCCATTCCGGCGTCATCCACGACATCCTGTCCGGCAACGCAGGAAGCATCGACGCAAAGGAATCCGTCTGGGCAGTCCTGACAACCTGGAACATCTGCGACAGGCGCCAGCTGCGTGCACCCCGGAATCACCAGGGACAGCCCGAAGGCGACAATCAAGTTTCTGAATTGCATCGGATATTCCCGTTTCGAAACCTTTATGGCCGCACAATTCTATCAGAAATAACCTGTTCCAAGGAAACTGCAATATAGTCATGTCATCCCGATTCGGGTCGGCGGCCGTTACCGAAGGCCGTCCGCCGTGCCCTGGATGGAAGGAAATTGGCAGAAGAATTCGGCGATGTGATCGTTGCCCCGGCCTCAGGCGCCGGAAGTTGCGCGGTTTCGGTCATCAGGTTGTCCGGCGCAGGTTCGGCCCGCCTGGTTTCCCTTCTTTGCGAAGGCGGATGCGACGAGGGACATGACCAGGCTTCGGGCCGACGCGACAGGTTTCTTCGGCTGGCGTGGCTTCGTCACCCGTCATCGGGACGCAGGCTTGACCAGGCGATGGTCGTGACTTTCGCGGCCGGGGCCTCGTTCACCGGCGAGGAGTCGGCCGAAATTTTCTGTCACGGCGGTCCCGTCATAGTTGATTCAATCGTCCGGGCGTGCCTTGACCTTGGCGCCCGTCATGCCGGCCCGGGCGATTTTACCCGCCGGGCCCTTGCATCCGGCCGGATTGATCTCGTGCAGGCCGAGGCGGTATCCCTGCTTTCCGGCTCCGAAAGCGATGCGGCGACCGACGTCGGTCTGGAAGCGCTGGCCGGTCGCCCGTCCGAACAGGTTTCGGCCCTTTCCGAAAGGCTTCTGGACATTCTTGCCGAGTACGACGCGTCGATGGATTTCGATTCGTCGGACGGGGTTTACGTCGATCTTTCCCCATTGCCCGCGATGCTTTCCGAAGTGGCCGCCACCATGGATTCCTGGCTTGAATCGGCGCGCGCGGTCAGGCCGGCCGTAACCGGTTTCCGGGTGGTGCTTGCCGGTCCGCCGAATGTCGGGAAGTCAACTCTTTTCAATGCGATTGCCGGATCCGACCGCGCGATCGTTCATGAAAGGCCAGGCACCACAAGGGACGTCATCACCGAAAGGCTGGTGCTTTCAGGCGTCGGCTGTCTGCTGTTCGACACGGCCGGTATCCGCAACTCGGACGACGACATCGAGGCCGAAGGCGTCAATCGCGCCTTCAGTGCTGCCGCCTCGGCCGATCTTCTGCTTCACGTCGTCGATTGCGCCGGGAATTCGCCGGCTCTTCCGAAGTTGCTGTCAGTCACCGTCAGCGGCGCCGCATCCCACGCCCTGGTGCTTGCCAGGGCCGACCTTTGCGCCCGTCCGCCTGAAATCGCCGCCCCCGGGATTCCCGTGTTCGTGGTCAGCGCCAGAACCGGACAGGGAATCCCCGAACTGACGGCGTTCATTTCCGATCAGGCCCGCAAGGCCGTCGCTTCGGCATCCAGGGTATCGGCCGTCGTATCCGGCGAACGCCAGGTTCAGGCGGTGGCGATGGCGCAAGACAGCGTGCGGAAGGCCGTCGAGGCCGGCATGTCGTCCGCGCCGGCCGAGGTGACCGCGTCGCTGGTCAGGATGGCCGTGCAGTCGCTGGGAGAGGTCACGGGGGCGTCCATCACGGATCAGGTTCTTGATCGGATTTTTTCACGGTTCTGCATCGGCAAGTGACGGCCTGTCCCGGGTCGTTTCGCGCAGCAGGCATACAGGTTGATGGAGTCGGTGCCGCGCCGGACGGGCAGGTTCGACGCCGTTGCGGCGGGCGATTGTTTTCACGGTTCGGTGGCGCGCCGAATTGGCGTGGCTGGTTTCACTGGAACAGGTCGTCTTCGATCAGGTTTTCTATGAATGCCTTGATGGCTTCGAGGTCGTCTTTTCCAACCCTGGAAAACTTCACGCCCATCCCGGGGGTGCCCTCCCTGGCGTTCGTTCTCCACCAGACGACTTCGGCGCTTATTGAAAGCGGTTCCGAGTCCGGTTTAAGGTACATTCGAAGCGTTACCGGGGTTCCCGGCGGCGCGGGGCTGTCGGTGTTGATGAATGCGCCCCCGGAACCCATGTTCAGCATCAGGACTTCGGTCTCGTCCAGGTTCAGGTCGTTCTTGAAAACGCAGAAAATCCGCGTGTGGAATCTTGATTGAGTTCTTTTTTCGGCTGCCAAGATGAACCCCTTTGCGAGTCGGCCGCCATCTTCCCGTGGGTGGCCGGTCAGGCACATCGGCAAGCATAATCCACGCAGGCCGTCTTATCAACGGGCCAGTACCAGCAGCCCGACCCCGAACGGGGCCGGGATCTTCCACATCAGGCGCACCTCGATCGATGCGATCGCCGAAACCAGATGGCTCGCAAGCCCGAGTCTGGCCGTCGTATCGCTGCCACGCCCATCGCCCGCGCCGTCCGCCGGCCGGAGAATCCTCGAAACAATCCGTGCCGCCGCGGTTGGGGGATACATAATCGGGTTTGTCCAGATGATTTTTTGCGGCGTGAACCCGTTTTGTTCAAGCAGTTCGATGAAATCCCTGCGTGAGTAACGCCTGACGTGATGAAGCGCCCTGTCGTGATGGTTGTACATGAACTGGTGGCACGGAACCAGCACCACCAGTGGTCCGCCGGGCTTCAGCACGCGGCGGATTTCCGCCACCGCCGCGCCGTCGTCGTCGATGTGCTCCAGTATGTGGCTGGCAATCACCGCGTCGAACGTCCGATCCGCGAAAGGCATTCTGGTTGCGTCGGCCACCACGACCTTCGCGCCGGATATCCTTTCGGCCATTTCCGCCGCAAGCGGGCTGGCGTCAAGTCCGGTGAATCGGCAGGTCCCGGCCAGGCTCTTCATTGTTCCGCCGGTTCCGCAGCCGACGTCGAGGACGTGCCATTCCGGGCGGACTCCGACCGACTCAAAGCTTTCCCGGATTATCGTCCTCAACTGGATGAACCAGGGGTGGACGTCTTCCGCCGCCGCCATGAGCTCGTATTCCCTGGTCTCCATCCAGCCCCCCGGAATTGATTTGGATACCGGCCCCTCCCGGGCCAGGGCAGATCACTGCTGCAAGGCGCAGGATATCACGAACGCAAAATGGCCCGCCATGTATAGATGAGATCCCCGGAATCCATCAGCGGCCGCGTCGGGCCGTCCGGGAAGTGGTGGGTGGAGGTGCCCCGCCTGAATCGTCTGGAGACAATGAATTGAAACCCATTTTCCAAACAGGTGGGGTGTCACGGTAACCGCTTCAGGCTTCCTGCCGGGATTGGCTGGCATGCACACGGCGGTCAGGGGCGACGCCCGGATTTCAAAGCAAGGGATTCAACCAAAAAAGTGATTGCCTCCCGCGCATTCCGCAGGGCACCTGAAGCCAGTATAAGACCTTGTTCCCGATGATGCAAACCGGTTCGGGGAAATGCAGGTTTAATCAGGGTTTGCCGGTGTTTTCGCGATGCGTTGAAACGGACGCCGCGATATCGCGGCGGAACTGGATTCCCGCGAAGTCGATCCGATCCATTGCCCGGTACGCAAGTTCGCGGGCGGCGGCGAAGTCGTCCGCCAGCGCGGTAACCGCAAGCACCCGTCCCCCGGAGACGACCGGCATTGAATCCGGGCCCTTTGAAGTACCGGCGTGATAAATGAAGACGTCGGGTATCGATGCGGCGTCCCGAAGGCCGGAAATCGACTGGCCTGTCGAGACCTTGCCCGGGTAGCCCGGCGCCGCCGCGACCACGCAAACCGCCACGCGGCTGTCGAAATCGAAAACCGCTTCCTCGAGCCTGCCGGTGGCCGTCGCGATCATCGTCGCGGCCAGGTCGCCGCGGAACCTTGTCAGAACCGGCTGCGTCTCGGGGTCCCCGAACCTGCAGTTGAACTCGAGCACCTTCGGCCCGTCCGCAGTCATCATCAGGCCGGCGTAAAGAACCCCGCGGTATTCGATCCCGCGTCGCGCCAGTTCGTCGATAACGGGCCGCATGACCTTCTCGACAAGTTCCGGGCTGTTGTCCGGCCCGACCAGCGGAGTCGGGCTGTATGCCCCCATCCCGCCGGTATTCGGTCCCCTGTCGCCGTCGAAGATGCGCTTGTGGTCGCGTGCCGAGGCAAGCGGCCTGATCGTCCTGCCGTCGGTCAGGCACATGAACGAGGCTTCCTCGCCCTGAAGGAATTCCTCGATCACCAGCATGTCGCCGGCGTCGCCCATCGTCCTGTCCGCCATGAAGGATCTGGCGGCGTCAAGGGCCTGATCCCTGGTCATGGCGACGACGACCCCCTTTCCGGCGGCAAGTCCGTCAGCCTTGACCACCACCGGCACCGGACATGTGGACAGGTGATCAAGGGCCGCGTCCAGATCGGTAAAAGTATGCGTCCGCGCCGAAGGCACGCCGGCCGCATCCATGATCTCGTGGGAAAACGCCTTCGAAGCCTCGAGCCGGGCCGCTGCCGCGACCGGTCCGAAAACCGTTACGCCGGCCTCGACGAGCCTGTCGGCAAGCCCGGCGGCCAGGGGGATTTCCGGACCGACGGCAACGAGATCGAACCTTTCGGCGGCGGCGAAGCGGACGATGGCATCGACGTCGGTCGGCTTGATCGGGATCGGTGTGGCGACTTCGTCCGTTCCCGCGTTTCCAGTGGTGATGAAGACGGTTGCCCCTGGACTCTGGGCCAGCTTCCGGGCCATTGCGTGCTCGCGCCCGCCGTTACCGACAACCAGGATTTTCATGCCCGGGACTCCTTCAGCAAAAGAAATGGCATGGATCTCGTCCGGCATCCGTCAGTGGCGGAAGTGCCTGGTGCCCGTGAAGACCATGGCAAGCCCCATCCTGTCGGCCGCGTCGATGACTTCCTGATCACGGATTGAACCGCCCGGCTGGGCGATGGCCGTGGCCCCGGCCTTCGCGATTTCCTCGACCCCGTCGGCGAACGGGAAGAAGGCGTCGGAACCGACCACCGTGCCGTTCAGGTCGATCTTGCGGTCGGCCGCCTTCATGACGGCAAGCCTGGCGGAATCGACGCGGCTCATCTGTCCGGCCCCGACCGCGCCGGTCCTGTCGTTGAAGCAGAACACTATCGCATTGCTCTTGACGTGCTTCGAAACCTTCCATGCGCACTCGAGGGCGTCCCACTCTTCCCGGGTGGGCTGGCGTTTCGTCACCACGCGGGCGCCTGAAACCTCGTTTGCGGGCGGGTCGTTGTCCTGAACGAGCATGCCGCCGCTGACCTGCTTGAAAACCAGATCGGGCATCGGCTGGAAGAAGTCGTCGCCCATTTCCATGACGCGAAGGTTCTTCTTCTTCGCGAAGAAGTCGCGTGCCCCGGCGGTCAGGCTGGGGCAGATGATAACTTCATAGAAGTGCTCGTTCAGGCGTTCGGCCAGCTTTTCATCGACTTCCCGGTTGAGCGCCACGATTCCGCCGAAAGCGGAAACCGGGTCGGTCGCCAGGGCCTTTTCATACGCGTGGTGAAGGCTTTCCCGATCCCAGCCGAAGCCGGCGGGGTTGGTGTGCTTGATGATGCTGACGGCCGGCCTGTCATCGAACTCGCGCACAAGCGCCCAGGCAGCGTCCATATCGACGTAATTGTTGTACGAAAGTTCCTTTCCCTGAAGCTGTCGCGCACCGATCATCCCCTTCGGGACGGTTCCCGCCGGCACATACACGGCGGCCCTCTGGTGGCCGTTTTCACCGTAACGCAACTCGCTGACCTTCACCCCGCCCGCGAAGGCGACGTCCGGCAGCGCGCCGTCGATCCTGCCGAAGTGTCCCGCGACCGCCATGTCGTATGCGGCCGTCATGGCGAATACCTTCACCATCAGCCGTCGGCGGGTCTGGTCGGACGTCTTTCCGTCCCTGGCCAGTTCTTCAAGCACCGGCTTGTAGTCGGCGTGGTCAACGATGACCGTCACGCGATCCGAATTCTTCGCCGCCGCCCTGATCATGGACGGGCCGCCGATGTCGATCTTCTCGATGGCCTCGGCCTCGGTCACGCCGGCTTTGGCGATGGTCGCCTGGAACGGGTAAAGGTTGACCGCGACGATGTCGATCATCTCGATGCCGAGATCCGCGATTGTCTTCCTGTGGTCTTCCGTGTCCCTGGCGAGAATGCCCGCCATCACCGCGGGGTGAAGCGTCTTGACCCGGCCTTCCAGGCACTCCGGGAATCCCGTCACGTCCGAAACGTCCGTCACCTGCAGGCCTTCCTCGCGAAGGGTCTTCGAGGTGCCGCCGGTCGAAATTATCTGGTAGCCCAGGGCAACCAGGCCACGTGCGAAATCGACCACGCCCGTCTTATCGGAAACACTGATTACTGCGCGTTTCATTCAAAAAACCTCGCTGACGCATGAAAAAGATGGACAGTCCGGCTACTCGCCGGTCTTCTTGATGAGAGTGATGTTATCGAACAGCACGATGCCGGCGTCGTTGCGGTTGTCCTGTTCCTGGAACCTGATCCGCAGGCCGATTGCCTTAGCGTGGGCGGGGTCGAAGAATTCGTGCAGGGTGTCGGAAATCTTGAATTCCACGCGCTGCCAGTCCTTTCCCGCGACGATGTTCTTCGTCGGGCTGACATATCCCTGCAACTGGCTTCCGTAGGGATCCAGTTCGGTCAGGTGCAGTTTCAGGTTATGTTCCTTGTCGTCGCCGGACTTCACCATCGCCGCGATTCTGTCGTACGGACGCAGATCGAAGAACTGCGGATAATTCTTGATCAGCTTGCCCTTGACCTTCTTTTCGACGTACGGCATCAGGTATTCGTAGGTACCGCATTCCGAGGTTTCGGTCGGCATGCTGTAAGTGACCTTCAGGACATTGTTCTGTCCGTCCCTGACCTGTTCCAGGCGGCACTTTCCACCGTTGAACCCGACGTCGCCCCACTCACCGTCCTGCAGGTTCCGGTTCAGGTTTTCCTTTTTGCCCGGTTTGCCGGTCTTCGGATTGATCGGCGCCTCGACAAGGTCGGCCGGCTTTTCGTAATCGTTGACGATCAGCCAGTGTTCCGGGGTCGGCGACGGCCACACCGGCTCGGGAGCCTTGACCTCGGCGGGCGGCTGCACGGCCACCGGGGCCGGTGCCGGTTCGGCGGCCGGTGCCGGTTCGGCGGCCGGTGCCGGTTCGGCGGCCTTCCGGGAACACCCGGCCGACATCAACGCCGTTGCAGCAACAGCCATCACGAGAAGGATCCCGACCTTGAAAACGTTCATCTGAGCCTCCTGCAAAACTTTCCGGTCAACGCCGGGCGGCCTTGACCACCTCGAATCATGGCACGATTATATGGGGCATGAAAACTGTGACAACCCATCAAATTCGCAAGTTGCTCTGGCTGGTTCTCGACAGCGTCGGGATCGGCGCCCTGCCTGATGCGCATCTTTACGGCGACGAAGGCTCCAACACGCTTCTTCATTCGGCACTGGCTGTCGGCGATTTTCGGATGCCGCACCTGGCGAGGCTGGGACTTGGTCACCTTGTCGATGTGCCCGGCATTCCCCGGGAGCCCGGACCGGACGGCCACTTCGCCCGTCTGGCCGAAAGGTCGCCGGGAAAGGACACCACGACCGGGCACTGGGAAATGGCCGGCCTGGTGATGAAAGGGGCATTCAAGGCCTTCACCGATACCGGATTTCCGCCTGACGTAATTGCTGAATTTGAAAGGAGAAGCGGTTTCAAAACGATCGGGAATTATTCGGCGAGCGGCACCGACATCATCCGGGATCTGGGGCCGGAACACGAAAGGACCGGCAGTCTGATCGTGTATACATCGGCCGATTCGGTGTTCCAGATTGCCGCCCATGAGGACGTGGTTCCCCTTGAACGTCTTTATTCCGCCTGCATGGTCGCCAGGGAAATACTGGACGCCCACAACGTCGCCAGGGTCATCGCCAGGCCGTTCGTCGGCAGTCCCGGTTCCTATACAAGGACTTACAACCGCCGCGACTTCTCGATGACCCCTCCCGGCCCGACGGTTCTGGACATGCTTTCCGGCGCGGGCATCCCGGTAGTCGGAGTCGGCAAGATTCACGACATCTTTGCGGGAAGGGGCGTCACCGAATCGATTCACACCGAAGGAAACCGCGATGGGCTGATCCAGTCGATCCGGCAGATCAGGGATCTCGATCGTGGACTGGTTTTTACCAACCTGGTCGATTTCGACATGGTATGGGGCCATCGCCGCAATGCCGAAGGATACGCCGCCGGCCTGATGGAAGCCGATTCGTTCGTTCCAGGGCTGATGGAGGCCGTCGGCCCGGAAGGCATGCTTATCGTTACCGCGGATCACGGATGCGACCCGACCGCGGCGTGGTCAACCGATCACACCAGGGAATATGTGCCATTCCTGGCCTGGCATCATGGGATTGCCCCCGGTTCCGGTCGCGATGTCGGCCCGAGGACGACGTTCGCCGATATCGGCGCGACCGTCGCGGCCCTTTTCGGCGTCGGCCCGACCGTTGACGGCGAGCCGATGGATCTTTCCTGATTTATTGCTTGCGGCCCATCAGTTCCGCAACGACGTCGTCGAGCGGAACATCCGTTCCTGCGAGGTAGGCGAACAGGAAGAACAGGACGTCCGCCGCTTCCCAGGCTATCTCGTCCCTTGTGCCGGCCTCCAGCAGCTCGCGGACTTCCTCGTTCAGCTTGCGCGGAATGCGATCCTCGCGTTCGAACAGGAAGGACGTGTACGAACCCGGCCTCGGTCGTTCCTTCAGTCCGTGAATGATGTCGAATAGCCGCTGCAGGCCGAATTCGCGACCGCCGGGACCGAAGGACGAGTACGAAAATCTGGTTCCGTTCTGTTCTGGCGGCCTTACGACGAACATCAGAGCCGCCCTTTCCTCGTCCGGAATTACCCGCAGCAGTCGGCCGACGCCGGTCGAAAGGTCGCTGTGGACGCCGTTCCGACCGCAGTATCCGGACGTTCCCCTGATGATGCTGTCCGACAGGCTCCGGGGAGACGACCAGGCCACCCGCAGAACCTGGCCGTACTTGTCGACGGCCACGGTTGGAATCAGGCCTTCGTGGAAGTTCAGGCTTCTGATGAAGGCGTCGGCATACACCCGAATGTCGCCGTCGTGAACCACCGCGTCGATTCCGAGTTCGTCGAATGCCGGCGTGTCGTCGGCGGTCAGTGTCGGGTGCCTTACCCACAGGCAGGAACCGGCGGCGTCGCGGAAGCGTCGAATCGTATCGAGCGGGAGCTGGTTGACCTCTTCCGGGGACCAGTCAACGTCGATCATGAAGCCGGATACCCATGGGGCCAGGGAGTTCATCTTGTCGGTCATCTTCTGCACGACGGCGCTGACATCCGCGTACTGCCGGTAGTTGTCGGGATCCAGCGCCACGACCGTCCGATCCCGGGGCATCCTGGACAGGGTCTCGAAAGGCGTTGCTTCTTCAATGACGACTGTCGTGACGCCCGCACGCACCAGCGTCTCGACCGGGTCGGGAGTGCTTATTCCCCCGCGCACGGCGATTACGACGGCGCGACACAGGCCTTTCAGCCACGGAAGGAACGACGGGGAGTCCGGGATGCCTTCCGGGAAGAAAAGCAGCGCCCTGCCGACGCGTCCGGCTTCCTCGATGGACTGGGCAAGCCTTGTCGCCTCCGAGGTGTCAAATTGTCGGGAATCGATTTTGAAGAACGAAACAATCATCTGAAATCACCGGGTTTTCCAGGAACGGCCGGCAGCTTTCACCAAAAGATGCGCGATTCGGTGCTGCCAGGGCACACGTGGTATTATCACATCCGTTTCAAGTTGTAACCTCGGATCGGGAGGGCCAGGGCATGAGTCGTGAATTGCTGGTCTGCATATGGACGGCATGCCTGGCCGCAATGGTTTCGTGCACTGCGGCCGACAACGTTACCGATTCGGTGGTTGAACCGGACGTGCCGGTCGGAACCAGGTGCGTCAGTTCATTCCAGTGTGATGACGACGACCCATGCACTGTCGAACGCTGCGACAGGGGGCTTTGCAGGATTGATCCGATTGTCTGCGACGACAACGACACGTGCACAACGGATTCCTGCGCCGACGGCGGATGCGTCTTCGAAAGGACGCCGGGCTGCTGCGGTTCGGATGACGACTGCGACGACGGTGACCCATGCACGAAGGACGACCGGTGCGACCTGAAGACGAGGACGTGCCGAATCGCGGATCCGATTGAACCATGCTGCCGTTCCCATCTGGACTGCGACGACGGTGACGTCTGCACCGTCGATACATGCCAGGAGAATCTCCTGTGTTCGCACAGGTGGGACAAGTCGGGTTCCGGCGCCGGGATCTGCTGCACGCTTGAAACGGATTGTGCCGATGCCAACAGATGCACCAGGGATTTCTGCCGGATAACCGATGAGTCCGCGTCGCCGCCCACCGGCGTCTGCGCCCGCGAAATTCTCTGCTGCAAGCGCGACAGGGACTGCCAGCAGACCGATGCCCCATGCATGCAGGGCGTCTGCGTCATACCGTCCGGCCAGGACGACGGCGAGTGTGACTATCAACGGATTCCGGACTGCTGCGAAACGTCGTCCGACTGCGTGGCCGAACCGTGCCTTTCCGGAACCTGTGACGACGGAAACTGCAGTTTTGACGCGATTCCTGGTTGCTGCACGGACGATGAACAGTGCGGAGACCCATGTCTTTTCTGCAACCGGGGTGCCCTGCCGTCCGGAACGTGCGAGCGCAGGACCGATTCCAACTGCTGCGAGTCTGTCGTGTATTTCCACGATTTCGAAGGCGATTTCGGCATGGAAGTCGTTCCGATGCCGGGCCCTGGTTATTCGCCGTCGCCGGAATGGCACGTCTCCACGCGCCGGTCCGGTTCCGGAACCAGTTCCATGTTCTTCGGGGATGAGGAAACCGGTCTGTGTCGCGGCGATTCAAGCATGAAAACCGGTTCAAGGGCGGTGACAGGCCCGATCAAGCTGATGATGACAAGATCGCCGCATCTGCGGTTCATGATGTGGAAGAACACTGACGAGTTCAGCAGGTTCAATGACGTGGTTTCCGTATATGTCAGAACCACGGGTGGCGAAACAAAGGTGTTTTCGACCAGCCAGATGGAGAAATTCAACTCCGGCGATGGATTTGTGGAGTTCCCGCCGGCCGCTGAAAGCGCGGTTTCCCTTGAACAATGGGACGATCAGGTCGTCCAGCTTGTTTTCGAATACGATTCGGTGGTTTATGCTTCGGCCCCCTATGAAGGCATTTATATTGACGACATAGTGGTTTCGGGGACTTGTGACGATCGGGGAGTCGCTCTTCATGACTGATTCTTCAAACGGGGTTCCGGATCACATGGACGACGCGGACGGGCCGCCGGATTCCATGCCCGATCCGGGCGGCGACCGGGACGAAGGCGTGGAATCCCCGCCGGACAGTCCCGGCTGGGAAAGGACAAGGTCAACCATCCAGTTGAAGGCGATGCAGGCGGCGGTGCAACTCGGTGACGCGGTGGGCGGCACCGGCGAGGCGATTTCGTCCAGGGTCAGGAACGACGCCGGTCGCGTCCGTCGGGTCACGGATCTTTTCAGCCAGGGCGTTGTCGGGCTGATGCTTGCCCTGCATCTTGGCGGAACCGCGGTCCTGAGCGGGGTCGTGTTTGCCGAGGCCTTTCCATACGCGTACATGTACGTTTTCATGGGGCTGCTTCTGTGGCTTGTGCTGACCATGCGTTTCCTGGCGCTGAAGGCCGGTCGGCGCGCGGCCGCATTCCGCTCGCTCGTGGTCAACCTCCTGTTGACGGCGTTCTGGACGTACGTGCTGCTCGACCAGATTCCGGGGCGGCCGGTGGTAGAGGGCGCCCTCCGGTTCAGGACCGACATGCACCTGATCTGGGTATCGATCGCGATGTACCTGCTGGCCCAGGCCGGCATGGTCGCGCACGGGGTAATCACATTTTCAAGGCGCATCCGGCCGGATTCCGGGGGTCAGGGCACGTCGGCCTGACAGGCTATCGCGGGGCTTCAAGCTTAATTCTTTCAAGGTATTCCAGAATCACCAGTCGATCGCCCTGGAAGCGTGCCGATTCAAGCGCGCCAGACAAGGCTTCGGTCGCTGTCCTGAAATCCCCGGCCCAGTACGCGGCCGCGCCAAGCAGTTTCTGCGTTTCTGCCAGGAAGTCCGACGCGCAGGAAGCGCTCTCATCCGCTAAATCGGGAAGAGGTTCCTCAAAACCCGCGTCAATGGCCATCCTGAATGCCTCGACCGCGGCTCCCGGCAGTCCTTCCCGGGACGCGGCCCTTCCGGCCAGGTACCATAGAACGGCCTCCCCGGGGCTTTCCGAAGCGGCCGCGTAAAGGCGGCCCGCGTCACCTTCCGCCCACGGACGCGGATCCGAAAGCGCCTCGATTATTGCCGCGGCTGCCCGGGGACTGGCACCAAGGGCGGCCAGCCGCGCGCAGACACCCCGCATGGCGCCGCCGGGGGTCAGCATCGCCTTAAGATCGCGCAGTTCCACGAAAGCCCTTTGAAGACTTGCGTTGCCGCGGTTACGGTCAATGTCGTTGATGCCCCGCAGAATCAGCAGGTCGGCCGCGGCGGTTCGATCAGCCATGGATGCGGCGCCGTTGGGCGGTCGGAGGACGTCCTCGATCATCGCAATGAATCGGGGATGTTCCCCAAGGCCACGCGCCAGTCCGAATTCCATCCTGGCGGCCAGCCTTGTCACAGAACGATCCATCGGGTCGAGTTCGACGGCCTGGCGTACCTTGCCCAGGGCCTCCTCCAGGCAGCCGCGTTCGTAGAGTTGCGCGGCGTCGCGCAGCCTTCGGGCCACGTCCAGCGGACACTTCCTGTGAAGGACGCCGGGGTCGGAGAAACGAGCGGCGGCGCGCATCTTCAGGACTTCGTCCATTTCGGCGCCGTGTTGGTCGGTCAGGAAGTCCTGCCAGCGAACCTGCAGGGCGTCAAGCCCCAGGCCAGTGGCCTGGATGAAGGATTGGCCCTGCGCCAGCGCTCGGATTGCCGGCATGCCGTGTGCCTGACGGACGTAATGAAGGAAGGAACCGGCGGTGTTGTACGAGGCCGCCGCACCGCCGGTAATGAAGGAAAGCGGCGCGAAAAGCTCCCCCAGGTCAGGCGTCATGCCCGATCGCATCATGGCGAGGGCCCATTCGTGCGGTGAAGGGCCGTCGTCCGCGAAGGCGGCGGCCACCGCAAGACCCTCGACCAGGGCCATGTCCGGAACCACCCCGAAACGAAGCGGCATGGCCAGCAGGTTCGGTGAAAGGCGTCCGGCCGTAACATGCGCGATTTCATGGGCCAGGATCATTTCTCCGGGCAGTATTCCGGTTACATGGATTTCGTTGAGCCAGGGCTTGCTGACTTCCACGTGCCTGGCACCCATCAGCCTGGCCTTCTGGTCGGCATCGCGATACAGGAAGACGTTAACCGGCGGATTCGGACTCACGCCGAAGAATTCGGCGGTCTGCCTGTGCCTGAAGCCGCAGTCCTTCAGAAGATCGTCCGCAAGTCCGTCCCTGGCTGCGTACGACGCGTCGGCATGAAGGACGCACCATTTGTCGGATCTGACGAAGGATAACTCCCGACGGATATCGCCACTGGTGACGAGAAACCTGAAATTTCCCCACCCGTATGCAGTTGCCACGCACAGGAGCAGCAAACCGGCGGGGACAAGTATCCTCGCTGCCCGCGAACCTTCCCGCATCCCCGGTTCTCCCGGGTTCGTGGCCCTTGCCAGGGTCCAGAAGGCAGCCACCGCGAGCAGGCACCAGACGCGGAACGTCACATAGGCGGGGGTGACTTCGATGATTTCATCGTAAATCGGTCCCGGATACATCCCCAGGAACGGGTTGAAGAAGCTGACTGCCGGCGTGAAATAGAGGATTGCGGCAGCCGGGCCGAAAGACAGGATGAAGATCGCGATGAATGCGCGCGATGCCCTTGATTCCTTTCGCGAAGCGATCGAGCAGGACGCCGCGACGCCGGAGCCGATGATGGTTGAAAGGAACGGCCCGGCCATGAAATGCACAAGTCCGTAAGCGTAATCGCACGGCCCGTTGATGAAGTGACCGGCGGTGATTACGGCAAGCGGCGGCAGGCCCAGCAGCGCCGAATGGAGCAATCCACGTCGCAGCCCGGCGGCGGTATCCCCGCCAGCCCTGCCACGGAAGACTGCGGTAATCGTAACCGAACCGGCGGCCATCGCCAGCAGCAGGGCCATCGGCATGCAGAAATAAAACGACAGGACATCAAACCCGGGGACGAAAAGCAATCCGGCCGCGGCCGCCGCGGGAACCAGGGTCCATTGCACCTCGGTTCTGCGAAGTTGCGCCAGTATCGCGGCCGTCGTCATAGTGCGGCCTCCCCGTTCAGGCGTCCAGGCCGGTAGGGCTCCGGATCCACCGCGACGACCGAAAAGCCGGCACCGATCCCGGCGTCCACGGCAGCCTGCCTGACGGTCGCGTCAGCAAGCCGTTCCAGGCCTTCGGCAGAGGTCTCGATCCTTGCCGTGTTCCCGAAATACCTGGCCCGCACCACGTCCAGCCCGAGATCCAGAAGGGCATTTTCCAACTGTTCAACCCTGGCCAGCGCCCCGGCCGAAATCGCGGTTCCGGGCGGGAAGCGGCTGGCGAGGCAGGCACCGGATTGCCTGTTCCAGCCTTTCAGGCCGAAGATTTCCCGTGAAAGCACACGGACATCGGCCTTCGTCATCCCGGAATCGGCCAGCGGGCTTATCACCCCGAGTTCCGTCGCCGCCCTGCGGCCGGGGCGGAAGTCCGCGGCATCGTCCGCAATCGTTCCATCGGCCATTGTCGTAAAACCATGGCGGGCGACCGCGTCAAGGCAGGTCCTGTAAGTCGCAGCCTTGCAGTAATAGCAACGATCCAGCGGATTTTTCCGGATTTCGGGATGCCCGAGCGGATCAAATTCCGCGACCACGTGCCTGACCCCCAGTTCTTCCGCAAGGGCCCCCGCCAGCTTAAGTTCACGCCCGGCAAGGAACTCGGACACGGCCGTGACCGCGATGACTTCCAGCCCCTTCACGGAAGCCGCGGCCGTAAGCAGCATCGATGAATCGACGCCGCCGGAAAACGCGACGGCAAGCCTGTCCCGCGCCGCCAGGTCTTCTCTCAGGAGTGCCAGCCTTGCCGCCGTTTCCGATGGCAGGCGGGATTGATCGCCTTTCATTGGTGCATCCTGTCGAAAATGGCATCAGCCACGGCCGCGGGAATGCCGGGTACCGCCATCAGGTCTTCCAGTGTTGCCTGGCGGATTGCCGCCACCGTCCTGAAATGGCGCAGCAACGCCGTGCGCCGCTTCTTTCCCAGACCGTTGATCCCGTCCAGGATCGAACCCAGGCCCCTCCGGTTACGCCGCTTCCTGTGAAACGAAATCGCGAATCGGTGGGCCTCGTCACGAAGCCTCATCAGAAGATGAAGCCCGGGATCGTTCTGGCTTGGAACAAGCATCCTGGCCTGGTCGCACAGGTCGTCCGGCGCGTCCGAAAAATACGCCCTTTCATCCTGGCGCAGCCCGGGGGATTCCGGCGCCCCGCTGTCCGCAGGCACGAACAGTCTTTCGGGGGTATGGGAAACGGACGAGCCCGGCATCGCGACAACCCTGGACTTGGCCAGCGCCACCAGGGGAATTCGAAGCCCCAGGTTGTCAAGAACCGCCCTGGCTGCCATGAGCTGGGAAGGTCCCCCGTCAAGCATGATCAGGTCTGGCACGGCCGCGCAGTCCGATCCATCGCCGCTCCGGCCGACATCCGCCAGCCGCCGCGAAAGCACTTCCGTCATGAACCCTGTGTCGCCCCGGCTTGATTCCCATTTCACGGAAAACGTCCGATAGCACTTCTTGTCGAGCCGTCCGTCGGTCATCACGACCATCGATCCGACCGGCTCCGCGGACTGGAACTGGCTCATGTCGAAGCCTTCGATCCTGGTCGGCGGCCGATCCAGGCCGAGCGTGGCCGCAAGGCGTTCAAGCGCCCTTTTCCGGGATCCCGCGCCCTCGATGGCCGCCCGAAGGGTTTCTGCCGCGTTGTCGTTCGCCATCCGCAGAGCGTCCGCCGACCGGCCGCGCTTCGGCGTCCTGATGAGAACCTGCCTGCCGGCCCTGGCCGCCAGAAGGCTTTCCAGCGCTTCAAGCGGGCGATCGTCACCGGTTCCCGTCCCGACGTGATCCGGAACCAGGATTTCGGCCGGCACCGGGGTGCGCGAATAGAACTGCAGAAGCACGCTTTCAAGCAGTTCCGCGACGGGCGCCACCACGTTGTCGAGCACCAGTGGCGCCTGGTCGCGCAGTACGCCCGATTCGAACCTCAGGATCATGACCACGGCCAGATCCCCGGCTGCCGCGATTCCAATCGCGTCCACGTCCGTCGTGCCGGGCAGGACGACCGACTGCCGGGAAAGGGCGTCCTGGATCGCCCGAACCTGGTCGCGCAGGCGGGCGGCCTCCTCGAAGTCTTCGGCCGCCGCCGCCGCTTTCATCCCCGCCGTCAGTGCCTTCAGCACTTCCTGGTACCTGCCTTTGAGGAAGAGGATTGCCGCATCGACCCTTTCCCGGTATCCCTCCCGGGTCACCATCTTGCAGCAGGGCCCGGCGCACCGTTTCATCTGCCATTCGATGCATGGGCGCCTGCGGCTTGCGAACTGCGCGTCGGCGCAGGTTCGCAGGCCGAAGTGCCTGGTAACCATCAGGTGTGTCTGGCGTATTGCCTGGGCCGAGTGCGACGGGCCGAAGTAGAGGGCCCCGTCGTCGCGCCTTTTCCTGCTGAGTTCAAGTCTGGGAAATTCGGCCCCGGGATCCAGCCTCAGGTACAGATACGCCTTGTCATCCTTAAGGAGAACGTTGAAAGGCGGCCGATGCTTCTTGATCAGTTCGTTTTCAAGGATCAGGGCTTCCTTTTCGGTGGCCGTGACAACCGTTTCCAGCCTGTACAGGACTTCTGAAAGGATCGCGACGAACGGCCTGGTGTCACCGGATTCCCTGAAGTACTGGCTGACCCGGGAATGAAGGTTTCCCGCCTTGCCGATGTAGATCACCCGCCCGGCCCGGTCGCGCATGATATAGACGCCAGGCCTGTGCGGAAGATCCGCCGTGAAGGCCGCTGCCTTTTCGGGACTCCAGCCCATGACGCCCCCGGAACCAACGGTCTTCAATGATACAGGAGTTTGGCGAATCGGAACCGCCGCGTCGATAACTTGGTGTATGATCCGTGGCCGGTTCTTCAGGTATCGCGATGAAGTCCGATGACAAGACGACGCCGGTTCTTTCCGGCCGTCAGCAGCCCCCTGTGCTTGACGGCGACACCGAGTCGGATTCTTCCATGGTCAGGCGCCAGGGCCGATTCATGCGTTGGCTCAGCCGCACTTTCTTCGGTGCGGTCAGGTTTGACGAATCGAATATCGATGCGATTAGGATTGCATGCAGCGCGGGCACGCCGGTGTTCGTGATGGATGCCCACAGCCGTCTCGACTACCTGTATTTCAATTATGCCTTTGCCCGTTTCGGGCTTCCGCTTGTCTTTTTCGCCAACGAAATCTCGATGTCCGCATTCAGGCCGATGTCCCAGTATCTTCGCAGGGTCTGGATGAGGTTGACCGGCCGGGGCTTTCCCCCCCTGCCGGACAGCGAGATGATGCGCGCCGGGCTTGGCGCCGGCCGCCCGTGCCTGATCTTTCTGAAGCGGCCGAAGGCGCTCAGCCAGTGGGGCGCCGAATACCGGATCAGCTACCTTAAGGATCTGGTCGAGATACAGTCCGAGGTCGAGCGTCCCCTGATGATCATCCCGCTTCTGCTGGTCTGGGAACAGAAACCGGAGTCCTACCGCAGGAGCGTGCTCGACTTCGTCTTCGGCGATCCCCAGGCGCCCGGGGCCCTGCGCAAGGCGCTTTCGTTCATCTGGAATTTTCGAAGCGCCCATGCTCAGGTTGGAAGTCCGATCGATCTGCGGTCATTCGTCCAGGAGTCGCCCGATCGCGATCCCGATGCCGTTGCCGTCAGGTTGAAGTTCGCGATTGCCGAGACGCTGCTGCGCGAGTCCCGCGCCATCCGGGGACCGGTTCTGAAAGGCCGCGGCGTAATGGTCGATGAGATCATGCGGACAAGGCCGTTCAAGGATGCCGTCACCACGGCCGGCGCGCAGGTCGGACTCGGACCGGCCGCCAGCATGAAGAAGGCGGGGGCATGGCTGCGCAACATGGCTGCCGATTTCAGCGTCGGCTGGCTGGATGCGTTCGGGGTCGTCCTGGCGGTCATCTTTCAGCGCAGGTTCACCGGGATATCGGTCGATACCGCGGGCCTGGCCAGAATCAGGGAGGTCGGGAAGAATGCCCCGGTCGTCCTGGTTCCGTCAAGACGGAGTATCCTGGATTACTTCGTGTATTCATTCGTCTTTTATACGCACGGGCTGATTCCGCCGCATGTCGCGGTCCGCGAGCAGCGCAAGCTGAATTTCGTCAAGCCCGTGCTGCGGCGGACCGGCGCGTTCTTCGTCAGGCACCGCATCGGCTCCAATCCGGTTTATGAAAGGACTCTTCGCCAGTACGTAAGGAAGCTGGTCAAGGAAGGCTACTGGCTGGAATTTTTCATCGAGGGAAGCAGGAGCAGGTCGGGCAAGCTGCAACCGCCGCGCGGAGAAATCCTTTCGATGGTGGTGGATGCCGTTGCTTCCGGCGCGGCGCCGGACGTGTGGCTGGTGCCCTGTTCCGTGACGTACGAGCGAATCGTCGAAGGGTCGTTCTTCGAGCGCGAGCGCCGCGGGGACAAGTCCGGGATCGGGGTGGTCAGCCTGGCGAACATCATGAAGCGCGCCCGCAACCTGGGATCAAGGTTCGGCCAGCTTTACATGAAGTTCGGCGAGCCGGTCAGCATGACCGCCTGGCTTGGCGGCCAGGGCGTCGCGATACCGCTCGAGGATGGCGCGTCAGTCGATCCCATGCTTGTAAGGCGCCTTGGATACTCGCTGATGTGGGATATTAACAGCCGCATCGTCGTGACTCCCCAGAACCTGGTGGCGTTCGTCCTGATGACGACCAGGGCACGTGGCATCCCGCGCCCGGTTCTCGTGGAACAGACCGTCGAACTTTACCGGCGGATCGCGATTCGTGGCGGCCTGTTTTCCGACAGGCTGGACGCGGCCATGCTGCCCGGGGATGGGAAGTTTTCGACCGGCGCGTGGCGTCGGGTTTATGTGGACTGGCGTGACACTGCCGAGATGCAGAGGCCCGGACTTCCGACCCTCGAGGCGCCAAGGATCACCGCAATTGACGGCCTGATCGAGGAAGTCCTTGGCGTGTTCGCGCGCGAGGGTGCGGTCAAGGTCAGCGGCGAAGGCTTCGATTCCGTGATTTCCGTTGTCGAGCGTCACCGCGCGTGGCTTGAGTACTACAAGAACGGTATCGTCCATTTCTTCCTCCCGCAGGCGATAGTGGCGACGGCGGTCGAGTCGCTGGCAGCCGCCGACAGGATGGACGAGCAGGAACTGCATCGCCGCACGCGGGATCTGACAAGGCTTTTCAGGCTGGAATTCGTTTACGACAAGACCGTTTCAATGCTGGAATCACGAAGCCGGACGGTCGATTTTTTCGTCGATGAAGGGCTGCTTGTCAGGGTGTCCGACGGTATCCAGGTCAACCGGATGCGTATGGACGAGATAAACTGGTATTCCGAGATATTGCGACCATTCGTCGATTCTTACCGGGTGCTGGCGACGGTGGTCATGAAGGCGCCGGCACGCGCGGACAGGGATGAAATCATCGCGCAGGCGATGAAGGACGGACGCAGGGCCTGGGAGATTGGCGAGGTTGACAAGGTCGAATCGGTTTCGCCGGTCATTTTCAAGAACGCGTACAAGTTAATGCAGGACGAAGTGGCGAACGGGCGCCAGCCGGACATGAAGGCCGCGGCCGTTTCCGCCTACAATGCGCTTCCCGAGACAAGGCGTCGCGTCAAGGCCCCGCTTCCCGTCGATCCGTCCTCCGGCGCCTGATCCAGGCCGTCAGCCAAAGGCCAAGTGCGGCTGCAATCACGCACCAGACGGCGACGGAGTAAGTTCGAAACAGCATGACCACCGAGTCGAGGTTGGCCCCGAGGGCCAGCCCGGCGAGCATCAGCAATCCTGTCCAGGCGGCGTTGCTCACGAGTCCGGCAAGCATCGATTTGACGAAAGACATGCCGGCCATTCCGGCAGCGACGAAGAGGAGGCTCCGGATTCCGGGCATCATGCGGTTGGCAAGCAGAAGCACCGTTCCGTGTCTTGCGAACCTGGTGCTGAGCCGATCGGCCTGGCCCAGGACGCGGTCGAGCCAGGGGTGTCGCCTTTTGAATTCCGGTCCTGCCGTCTTCCAACCACGACCGAAGGCACGGCCGATCCAGAAATCCAGCGCGGAACCGGCGAGGCCGCCGGCCATCGTGGCGGCGAAGACACCCCAGAGCGGCAGCCCGCTGGTGACGGCAAGAACGGCTCCGGCGATGGTCACGGTGTCGCCTGGAAAGACGGGAAATACGTACTCGATCAGGGATGCGTGAAAGAGCGCCGCCAGCGCGGCCGCCTGGCGTCCGCCGGTCAGCGCGTCCTGCAGCATGCCGGGGTCGAAAATGTCCAGTTCGGCACCTCCAGGAGGACCGCGTCGGCCAACGGTCCGTCCGATTGCCGGAAACGCTGTTATGATAACCTGCCACGGCCTGCCTTGACGAGGAGGTTTGATGAATCCGGTCCGGACGTTGGAAAT
>Ga0208939_1000285_pt1 | contig 43188 bp, 23 predicted proteins | sample AD_STIC12_MetaG_FD_184437 | JGI IMG/M metagenome (GOLD analysis project Ga0208939, IMG submission 184437) | Active sludge microbial communities of municipal wastewater-treating anaerobic digesters from USA - AD_STIC12_MetaG (SPAdes) (version 2) | ecosystem: Engineered > Bioreactor > Anaerobic >...
GCCTGGGCGCGTCGTCAACCCCGCAAGCGGGATCGCACCTGTCCGACCTTCCTGGCCAAAATGAGTCGCCGCCCGGGACAGGTCATTCGCCTACTCACCCGCCCGGTTCGACTTTAGAGCAGCCCTGGTTGTTCTGCTTCTCGAACCCGCATGGCAGTCCTCTTGCGAAGTCTGAGTGTCCTGTGCACCATTGGCGTGTCAATATGCGGGCTGGGCTCGCTCGAAGCGCAGCGCACACTCGATCGGCAGACATCTCATGAGCATTGTCACCAGAACGGGCGACGCCGGAACCACGGGCCTGATGTTCAACCGGCGCGTGCCCAAACACCACCCGCGCGTCGAGGCGTGCGGCGCCGTGGACGAACTCAACGCAGCCCTCGGGCTGGCCCGGGTCGCCGCCCGTTCGAAGACTTTGCGCGGCCGGCTGGTCACGATCCAGCGTAACCTGATCGTCTTGATGGGCGAGCTGGCCTGCACCCTTGCCGACCTGCCTCGCTACAAACGCGCCGGCTACGGCAGTCTAACGCCCGCGATGGTGGCGGAGGTCGATGCGCTCGCTGCGGATCTCGAAGCCCGCCTGGGCGCGTTTCGCGGCTGGGCGATCCCGGGGGAAACTCCAGACGCCGCCGCCCTGGATTTCGCCCGCACCGTGTGCCGCCGCGCCGAACGCCGCGTCTGCGCGCTGCACGCCGCCGGCCAGTTGCGCAACCCGCGGATCGTGGTCTATCTGAACCGACTGGCCGACGCCCTCTGGCTGCTCGCCCGGCAAAGTGAGAGAAACTAAATCCATCGCAATCGTCAGCGACATCCACTTCGCCAGCGATGCCGAGAAGCTGCGACGCGGGCACGAGGCGCGCGCCATCGACAACCGGTTGTTGCGCCTGCTGACAACCGCGTACCGACGCTACTTTTGGCTGCGCGACCCGTTCGCGCATAACCATCTGCTGGACCGTTTCATCCTGGCCGCGCGCGACTCGGACTTGGTGGTCGCCAACGGCGATTACTCGTGCGACACCGCATTTGTCGGCGTGAGCGACGACGCCGCCTATGCAAGCGCCAGGATCTGCCTGTCCAAACTCCGCGCCGCCTTTCCCGAACGGTTCCAGGCGGTAATCGGCGATCACGAATTCGGCAAGATGAGCCTGTTCGGCGGCCAGGGCGGGCTGCGGCTGGCAAGCTGGCTGCGCAGTGTGGACAGCCTCGCGCTGGACCCTCTCTGGAGGCTCGACCTCGGCCGTTGGGTGCTCGTGGGCGTCGCATCGTCTCTTGTGGCGCTGCCCGTGTTCGAGCCGGAAACGCTGCCGGAAGAGCGCGCAACCTGGCAGTGCCTGCGCGAACAGCATATCGGGGCGATTCGGGACTTGTTTCGCGGCGTGGACGCAAACCAACGGGTTGTCCTGTTTTGTCACGATCCCACGGCCCTTCCCTTTCTCTGGCGTGAAGGCGTTGTGCGCTCCCGCATCGGGCAAGTCAGGCTGACTGTCATCGGGCATCTCCACACGCGCCTGGTGTGCTGGCAGAGCCGGGTGCTGGCGGGCATGCCTCGCATCTCGTTTCTGGGCAACTCGATTCGCCGCATGACCGAAGCGCTCCGCCAGGCCCGGTGCTGGCGCCCGTTCCGCGTCCGCTTGTGCCCCTCGCTCGCCGGATGCGAACTGCTCAAGGACGGCGGCTACGGCAAGATCGAGATCGACCCGGACGCCGAGGAGCTTCTCTCTTTTCGAATCCATCGAATGCGGCGCTCCTGAATGTGAAGCTGATGCCGCAACTGGCCAAGCTCAAGACGGCGCCTCGAGGCGTCGCCAAGCCCGCCGGGCGCAAGCCCAAACCGGCCAGGTCCGCTTCCGCAGCCGGCAAAGCCCGCCCCGCGGAGCGTCCTCCAGCACGACCCAAGACGCAGAAAAAGACTGCCGGGACAAAGCCGCGCAAGGCAAGCGCTTGACCGCCGTGCGGACACCGGGTGTGACTGGACAAACGGGCTCGACCGATCGCCCGCGCATGGTTCGGGCCTGCCAGCGGCCGCATCGCACTCGCACCGTGATCGTGCCTTCAACCGTCGTGCACAAGACCGGCGCGCCCCAGAGTTCAAGACGCGCGCGCAGACTGGCCCCAGCCCGTTCATTTGCGGGATACTCGGCGTCCTGAATCACGATCAGGCGGGGTTGGATCGCCTCGACGAGCGCTTGCCCCAGAGGTTCGCCCTTCGCTGGAAGCCCGGCGATTACGATGTCCGCCCGCAGGTCCGCGCCCCGTTCCAGCAGGGCCGCCTGGCCCGAGACGCCCAAGTCGCCCAACAACAGAATTCGCACACCGCCGAATGTGCGCGAGAGCACAAGCGCATTGTCGTCAGCCTGCGCGTGCCGTTCGTCCGCGGCGGGGTGGAGCACGGTCCATCCCGCCACCGTGTCGCCTGCTTTGGCCCAGACACGGCGCTCGGGCGTCGATTCGAGCGATTGGAGCAGTCGCCGATAGTCCGGCGATCGCGAAGGGGCCCCGCTCGCGACGATCTGTCGGGCCCGAAATGCGTCCGCCAGCATTTGCGCTCCGCCGACATGTCGCACATCCCCGTGCGTGACCGCCAACCGCGCCAGGCAATTGACGCCACGGGATTCGAGGAACGGTCCCACGGCGGCTTTGGCCGAAGGTGCATCCCCACAGTCGATCAGGAGGTCGTCGCTCCGCCCGGGGGCATCCACGTACTGCGCGGCGCCGCTCCTCAAGGCCAGAACCGTCAGGGTCAAGGTGTCGCGCGCCGCCCACCATCCGACAGCCATTTCGAGCGCGAGCCACAGGGCCGGCACGGCCAGGGTCAGTGTCCACCGCCGGTTCCGTCGGAGTTCGGGCATCATCACGCCGAAGAGCAGCGCGTAGTAAGCCATGGTGGCGGCGATGCCGGGCGAGCGGGCATGGAACCATGTCCACGGCTGCGCGGCCATCCATTCGCTCACCCGGATCACACACGACATCCAGAACCAGGCGCTCTGGTTGAACAGCTCGGTCAGGGGCCGAAGCCATGTGCCGCAAATCAAGCCGCCCAGGTTGCTCATCAGCGCAAGGCTGCTGACCGGGACAATCACGAGATTCGAAACGAGGCCGCCGGGTGTGACGATGTGAAAATAGCGAGCGATCCACGGCCAGGATCCCAGCCACGCGGCAGTCGATGTCCCGAGGCTCACGGCAAGCCACCGCAGCGGGGGCTCGAGCGCCTTGCGCCAGCGCGGCACCAACTCCTCCGGCAGGAAAGGATCGGTGGCTAACCACCGCCGCTGCACCTCCGCGATCGGACGCGCGAACAGCGCGATGGCGAGCACGACAAAGAACGACAACTGAAAGCTCGCCTGGAAGAGCTGGCGCGGTTCCCAGATCAGGATCATGAACCCCGCCGCGGCCAGCGAGTTCAAGAGATCGGACGGCCGCCGCAAGGCCCACCCCCCAATGATCACCGTCATCATCAGCGTCGCCCGAATGGCCGAGGCCTGCCATCCCGTCGCCGCGGTGTAGAACCAGACAATCGGCACCGTCACCGCCCCGCAAGCGCAGCGCGGCACCTGCATCACGCGCAGCAGCGCCACCAGAATCCCCGTGATCAGCACGATGTGCAGCCCGCTGATCGCGAAGATGTGCATCGTACCGGTCCGGACAAACGGTTCCGACGCCTCGTCCGTCAGCGCCGTCTTCCATCCCAGGGTCATTGCCCAGAGCAGTCGCAGCGCCTCGTCCTCCTCCGGCTGCCCGATCGCCAGGACCCCCTGTGCCCACGCCAGGAACCGGTCAGACAACGGCGGGCGAACGGGCTCGTCCGCTGTCGCGACAAGCGCCCAGTCCTCGGGCCCGTCCGTGACCAGTTCATAGTGAATACCCTGCCACTCGAGCCAGGCGCGGTGATCGAACAAGCCCTCGGCCACCGGCCCGCTCGGACGCCGCAGCACGCCAACCACCTCCACTGTCCGCCCGCCAAAGTAACCGGTTTCGAGCGCGCCGCTCATGGTGGCCGCCACCCGTCCGATGGCCGGTCGCCACCCGTCGTCGATCCGCACGGCTTGAACATCGATCATGACCGACGTGCGCCGCGCCTCCCGCTTGCCGCGCACAACGACCCGCTGCGTAGGCGTGCCCGCCAACCGTCCCCGGATCGTTCCTAGTTGCGGTTCCTCCGCCAAGACGGCTCTCAGATCGGCGGGCGAAAGCAGCGCGGTTCGGGCGACCAGGTTTGTCCATCCGGCCTGCACGAGCGCGACGGCGAGCAGGACCGCGCTTCGTCGCGGCCACACCGCGGCTCCGATCAGCGCCAAGGCCCAGGCGCTGAACAGGAGCGCCAACGGCGCCGGCAGCCAGTTGCCCAGCAGCAAGCCCGCAATGTAAGCCGTCGTAACCGGGATGAACGGTCCCTTGAGCATCTTAACGGACACGCCTCCTTGACTGGCCCGTAGCTTATCCCGTCCGGCCCCATTCGGCAACTCCAGAAGGCAATGGGTTTGGTCTGATCGGTGGCCCACGCTGCCCATCTGTGTCTTGCTCGCACCGGCCGACTGTCATAATGCTTGGTCATGACAACTGTATCTTGCCATTGGCCGCTGCATCGCCAACTTGGAGGCTCTCGCCCAAGCCGCACTGCCGGAAGACGCCGAGAGCCAAATCGTCTTATCCGTGCTACTGTCGAAAAACCGGGAGCGAGCGATGTCTAAACAAAACAGAAAGTCGGGTCTTGGCGAGTTGATCCGCCATCGGCGGCGGTCGGCGGTCGGAATGGGCCTCAGGGCGGAAGCAGGGGGGCGTGTCGGCGCTTTCACTCTGATCGAGTTGCTGGTCGTGATGGCGATTACTGCGATCCTGGCGGCCCTCCTGCTGCCGTCCCTGTCCAGGGCCAAGGGGCGCGCCCATGACGCGCGCTGCCGGAACAACCTGAGACAACTCGCCTTGGGCCTTCACCTCTACGCGGACACGTACGGCTTCCTGCCGCCGCACCAGGAGAGGTTCGCTGATGGTTCGCGCCTGCGATGGTTCAATCATTTCGCCCGCGAGATCACGCACGGATACGATGTCATGCGGGATCCGGCAGTGCCTCATTGGCAGGCGGGACGCAACGCGCCCTACGGCTACAACTACAAGTTCCTGGGCAGCGCCCGAAAGTTGTATTCGGGCGAATACGAGCGTTTCCCGGTTTTGTTGAGCGCCTTGCCGGCGGCGTCGGCCACGATCGCGTTTGGCTGCTCGAACGGGACTGGCACCAAGGAACCCCACGAAGTGATGCTGCCTGACGCTATCAACAGCACACTGCCGCCGGAGGAGAACGTGCAGCGCATCGGCAATCACGCGTACATCATCGATCCACCATTCATCCCAACCTACAGCGCCGACCAGGAAGAGCGATGGGCCTACTACGAATTCGCCTCGTTCCTTGCTCCGCGCCATCATGGCCGCGCGAACATCGCGTTTCTCGACGGCCATGTCGACTCGCTCGAACCGGCCGCGGCGACGCGGAACAATCGGCTGTGGAACGGGTTTGACAATCACCAGACCGTCCCGGTTATGCCGGATGTGCCGGTCAATTGGCCCGCTCACTGGCGCCGCGACGGGATATGAGCCGGATGCCTTGACATCGTCGGACAAGGGCCAAGAGTCGCAGACACGCGATGAACCAAAGAGATTTCGTCATGGTCTCCCAGCCCTTATTCGCACGTCCCATGGTTGGCATCCTGACCGCCCTGTCGATCCATGTGGCGGGCGGCGCCACGGCCGCCTTCCCGCCTCAGGTCAGCGAGGCGGACGTTCAGAAGGCCATTGACGCCGCCCCCAAACGGCATCCGCGCCTGCTCGCCACCGGCGAACAACTCCGCAACCTCTCACAGGCAGCCAAGGCCGGACCGACCGCGGAGGCCGTGGCTGGGCACATTGTCGGAGAGGCAACGCGGCTTCTCGATCAGGCGCCCGTGACGCGCACCCTCGAGGGGCGGCGGCTGCTCGGTCAGTCGCGCGCCTGCCTCAGCCGGGTCCTGCACCTGGCCGCCGCCTATTACATCACTGGTCGAGCGGAGTTCGCCGGGCGGGCGGGGAAGGAAATGCTGGCGGCCTCGGCTTTCAGCGATTGGAACCCGACGCACTATCTCGATGTTGCCGAGATGACTCTCGCCCTGGCTGGTCAATGCCAGCCACAACACGCTGGTCATTGACGGGCAGAACCAGAGCGTCAAGGGCTTCGGCAAGGTTGTCGCCTTCTCCGACCGCCCGGAGCGCGGCCACTCGGTGATCGACATGAGTTCGGCCTACGCCGGCCAGGTCGATTCAGCCCGGCGTGGCGTGGCTTTGCTGCCCTCGGGTTGCGTCGTCATTCAGGACGAGTTGGGCGGGTTGAAGCCCGGCGCGCAGGTGCGCTGGGGCATGGTCACCCGCGCCCGGCCCGGCGAGACCGGCAGCGATCGGCTGCAACTTACTGAGCGCGGCAAATCACTCGAACTGCGGATTCTCAAGCCAGCCGGCGCTGCCTGGAAGACTGTCGACATCGAGACGCCGCGCAACGAGTGGGATTCGCCCAATTCCGGAACCACGATGGTCGCGACGACGATCGTGGCGCCGCCGAGCGGCGACATGACGATCGTCATTGTGGCCCGGCCCGGCGGGGCGAGCGCGCCGGACGTTCCGCCCGGACCGTTGGCGGAGTGGTAGAGCGAGCGTCGAACAGTTTCGGTCGCGTCGACTGCTGTCGGATGTCCGGCGTGATTACTTCGAGGCGCTGGTGAGTTCGAGGGAACGTTCCTTGTAGCGGGTGGCGATGAAGACGAACAGCAGGGCCACCGCGAGCGTCAGGCCGGCGTACAGGTAGAAGGTCGCGGCGTTGACAGCCGCGCCTTCCCCGGCCGCCGCGGTGCCGGCGATGACCGCGCCGCGCAATTTGGTGATCAGAGGGACATACAGGTTGCCGACCGCCACCGTCAGGAGCCAGAAGCTCATGATGGTGCTTTTCATTTCAGCCGCCGCCTGTGTGAACGCGAATTCGAGGCCGGTGGTCGAAATCAGCACCTCGGCCGTCGTCAGGATCAGATAGGGGAGCGCCTGCCAGAGCACGCTCAACCGCCCCCCGGCGTCGATCTGAGTCTGGATGAAGCCGACGACGAGGTAGGAGAATCCGGCCAGGAACATGCCCATGCCCATGCGGCGCAGCGGCGAAACGCGAATGCCGAACCACTTCTCGATGCGCGGATAAAGGAAGAGCGTCAGCGGCACCAGCAGCATGACAAAGGCTGGGTTCATCGATTGCATTTGCTCCGCCCCGATCTGGAACGAGCCCAGCACCGGAAATGGGATCATCCGATCGCCTTGCATCACCCAGGTCGAGGTTGTCTGGTCAAACAACGCCCAGAAGATCGTGACAGGCGCGAACACCATCAGGATCGGGCCGACCGATTTGGCCGCGTCGACTTCGCGGGCCGAGAACTTCGCGCGGGCCGCGTCCCAGAACGTCTGGCCGGCCTGGCGCGAGCCCAGGCTGGCCAGCGCGTGCCAGAACACCTGGAAGAACCCCGCCGATTTCGTCTCACTCGATGGCGGGATGCGCACATAATACTTGCGCCCCAGCCAGAAGATGAGAGTGGCCATGAGCATGAGGATTCCCGGCACGCCGAACGCCCAGCGATAGGCCTCGAGCGGCACGCTGCCATCGGGGTTCTTCTCGAACGAGTCTTTGATCCACGGAATGACCAGGAAGGAGAAGAATGAGCCGAAGTTGATCGACCAATAGAAGAGCCCGTAGGCCTTCTGGAGCAGGCCGGCCTGATCGGGCTTGAACTGGTCGCCACAAAAGGCCGAGACGCACGGCTTGATGCCGCCCGAGCCGAGGGCGATCAGGAACAGGCCGACGTACAGGCCCCAGATGCTGCCGGCCGTGAGGGCCAGGGTGAGGTTGCCCAGGCAGTAGACCAGCGAGACGTACAGGATCGTGTTGTAGCGGCCCCAGAACTTGTCGCTGATGATCCCGCCCAACAGCGGGGTGAAGTAGTTGGCGAAGATGAAGAGATGGATGATCCCGGCCGCGTTATCGCGGGCCTGGCCCTCCGGCAGGTGCTGGAAGAGCACCGTGCTGATGTAGAGGGCCAGGATGCTGCGGATGCCATAGTAGCTGAACCGCTCGCAGGCCTCGTTGCCGATGATGAACTTGATCGGCGGCGGAAACCGGTTCGCGGAGGAGACTCGAATGCTCATGATTTGTTTGAACGATGCGGGCTGTCCGGATCACTTCGACTTGTCCGGATACGGGGGCGGGGTGGGGATTTTGACCGGATGCTGCGTCATGAGCAGCTTGATTTCGTCGATGGCCCGGTTGAGCTGGTCGTCGATCCCGCCGAACTCACGCGCCGGGTCGTTGTCCACCACGATGTCGGGATCGACGCCGTGACCTTCCATGATCCACTCCTTCGCTTCGAGATCGAACCGCGAGAACTCGGGGCGGTTGAGCGAGCCGCCATCGAGCAGAGGCAGCGAGCCGCGGATGCCGACGACCCCGCCCCAGCTCCGCTGGCCGATGATCGGCCCCAGTTTGTGCTTGCGGAAACGGTAGGCGACGATGTCGCCGTCCGATGCCGAGAACTGGTCGATGAGCAGCACCTTGGGGCCGAGCACCTGGCCCGAGGGGTCGATATTGACCGCGCCGTTGCGGGCGATGGTCCACATCGCCGGCTCGCGCCGGAGCCGCTCGATAATCATGGGCGACACGTTGCCGCCGCCGTTGCCGCGGCAATCGACGATCAGGGCCTCCTTGTGGAGCTGCGGATAGTAGAACTTCACGAACTCGTTGAGTCCCGGCACCCCCATGTCGGGCACGTGCACGTAACCCACTTTGCCGTCCGTGGCCTTCGAGACGTGTTCGATGTTGCCGAGCACCCATTTCAAGTAGTAGAGCGGGCGCTCGTCGGCGATCGGGATCACCACCTCATCCCGGGCGCCCTCGGATTTGGGCTCGGCGTTGACGCGCAGGGTGACCTGCTTGCCTGCCTTGCCCACAAGGGCCGCGTAGAAATCCGTCATCTGGTCGGTCGGCTTGCCGTCGATGGCCACGACATAGTCGCCGTTCTTGACGTTGACGCCGATGTCGGTCAGCGGCGACCGAAGCTTGTCCTCCCAATTCTGGCCGGGGAGGATGTTGGTGATCTGATAGAAACCGGAGGGCTGATGGCGGACGATCGAGGCGCCCAGAAGACCCTGCGCAATGCGTTCGGGTTTCGGGTAATCGCCCCCGCCGACATAGCAGTGGCCCAGGTTGAGTTCGCCAATCATTTCGCCGATCACGTAGGTCAGGTCGGCGCGGTGCTGGACATGCTCGAGGAGCGGTTCGTAGCGCTGCCGGATCGCCAGCCAGTCCACCCCGTGCAGATTCGGGTCATAGACGAAATCGCGCATTTGGCGCCAGCACTCCGCGTAAATCTGATTCCATTCCGCTCGGCGATCGAGTCGGACCTTGACGTCGCCCAAATCCACCGTCTTCTCCCTCGTCTCGATCCTCCCCGAGGGCAGGTCGACGATCGCATAGGTGCCGCGCGCGGCCACCGCCATCTTCTTGCGGTCGGCTGAAACCCGGTAGCTGCCGAAGTCGCCCAGCTCGGTCTCCTTCTGCTTCTCGAGTTCGAAGAGGAACAGTTTGCCCTTGCGGATGTAATAGAGCTTGTCGCCGACCGACGTGAGCTGCCCGTAATTCGCTGCGGGGATTGGCAACACGGCAATGCGCTGAGCCAGGCCGTCTGCATCGACCTTGACCACCACTTTCTTGTCGTCCTTCTTCTCGACCGGTTTCTTCTCCGCAGCGGATTCGTCGCTCTTCGCCGGGGCCGCCGTGTCTCCGTTCTTCTTCTCGCCCTCCGGTTTCGGGGCGTCTTTAGCCGGGTCTTCCTTTTTGTCCGTCTCGGGCTTGGCCTCGTCCTTCTTGATTTTGACCTCGTCGCTCTTGGGTGCGAAGGGAGACTTCGTGTCCTGGGCGAGCGTGACGAAGTAGATGCGGGCCATGTCGCTGTAAATGTGGTTCCACTCGACCTGGCTATAGGTGGGATTGAACGTCCGATCGGATACAAAGAACAGCAGCTTGCCATCCGAACTGAACTCCGGTCCGCCCACGTCGAACCAGCCGTCAGTGACTTGGGTCTTCTGCCGGGATTCGATCGAGTAGAGGTAAATATTGGGGAAACGTCGTTCCTCGGGCCGTGTGAACGCGATCCACTGGCTGTCGGGCGACCAGGTGAAATCGTGGATTTCCCAGGCGAGCGACTGGTCGACCACGGTCGTTTGTTTCGAAGACACGTCGATGAACTGGAGCCGGTTCTTCTTGTCGGACCAGAGCAGGCGCTTCGAGTCGGGCGACCAGGCGAGTTGGTACTTGTACGTGTCGCTGCCGGACGTCAGTTGCGTGGGCGCCTCGGCGCCGTCCTGGGAGCGGATGTAGATTTCATCCTCGCCGGTGGCGTCGGCGATATAGGCGATCCACTTGCCGTCGGGGGACCATGCGGCGCTGCGTTCATGGACGCCGGGTGTGGCGGTGAGATTGCGCGTGGGCCCATGCTTGGCCGGCACGGTGAAGATGTCCCCGCGCGCGCCCACAACGAGGCGCGCGCCGTCGGGCGCGACGTCATAGCCTGTGATGGCGCGGCCGACATCGCGCCATCCCGCGCGGCCGATGGCGAAATCCTCCTGGATTTCAATCGGCACCTTGGCGACCTGTTCGCTGGCCAGATCAAGCCTGTAAATGAAGCCGCCGTTCTCGAACACAATGGCCTGATCGCCCAGTGACGGAAACTTGACGGCGAACTCGGTGAACTGGGTCAGCGCGCGCACCTGCCTGGTCGACAAGTCCATGACGTAGAGGTTCGCCTGGCGGTTGGCGTCGCGCTCGGACACGAAGTAGATGCGGTCGCCGCGCCACATCGGGAAGATATCCTGGGCGGGATCCTCGGTCAGTCTTTCGGTGGACTTCGTCTCGAAATCGTAAATCCAGATTTCGTCCGCCTGGCCGCCGCGATAGCGCTTCCAGGTGCGGAATTCGCGAAACACACGGTTGTAGGCGAGCCGCTTGCCATCCGGCGAAAACGAGCACCACGCGCCCCGGGGCAGCGGCAGCACCTCCGGCACGCCGCCGTCGATCCGGGCGAGCGTCAGGTCCCCTTTCCACGCGTTCCACTGGGTTCGCCGCGACCGATAGACGACGGTCGCGTTGTCGCGCCAGGTCATGACGATGTTGTTGGGCCCCATCCGGTCAGCAACCTCATCGCGATCGATGGTCGCGGTGTGAGTCAGGCGCCTGGGCACTCCGCCTTCGGACGGCATCACATAGACCTCGGTGTTGCCGTCGTAATGACCCGTGAAGGCGATCCACTTTCCATCCGGGGAAAAGCGCGGGAACATCTCGTAGCCCTGGGGATCGCTGGTCAGGCGCCGCGCCACGCCGCCCTGGACGGGCACACTGTAAAGGTCTCCGGCATAGCCGAAGACAACCGTGTCGCCGTGGATGGCCGGAAAACGCAGGAGTCGGGCTTCCTCAGCCATCAGGCCGGCTGCGATGATGAAGCAAGACCAAACGGGCAGGAAGCGCCCGATCGCCAAACGCATCAAGAGAGGTAAACGCATGGGCGAAGGATTTTCGCCGGCGCGCTCAGGTACAAGCAAAATCAGGGCTGATTCGTGAGGCCGAGGTAAGTCGTCAACAAACCGGTGAGTTCACGGAGAGATGCAAGCGGTCCGCTGCTGATGGCCGGGCCAATCACCAATTGAGGTACGGTCGGGGTCCCGGCAGCCACCCAATTGCTGGCATGCAGATAGGCGTTGGTGTGCAAGTGCTGTGTGATCCACTCGTTCGTCAAGGCCCTTTCGAGCGCCTCAGCTCCCACCAACTCGGCCGCACGGCGACGCGCCTGCTCGACCGGCGGAGGCCGATGCGGACCAAACAGCCATTCGTCATATTCCCTGAAGGCCGCCCGATCAGCCCGCCAGACAGCAAGACTCAGGCGCGCGTATTCGCAGGCATTCGGAACATTGTGCGCGTTGCCCGGGAAAGTCGGATTGCAGTTGGTCGAGAGCGGAAGCAAGAGCATCACGACACCCAACTGATTGCTGAACCGCCGTTGGGCTTCGATCAGCAGCGGATGCAGCTCGCGGCAGTGCGGGCAGGTGTAGTCGAAAATGCTGACGAGCATGCGCGGCGCATCCACCGATCCCACCAAAGGGACCTCATCCAGCTTGTATGTGAAGCTGCCGCCGTAGAGCGACAGCAGCCGTGGGCTGGCCACATGCGCCCGCGGGGAGAGAACCGACGGAGGCGGACCCGGCACTTGGCTCGCATCCTGAGCGCCAATGTTCTCGCCCTGCGACGATTGGCCACCCCCGCCACGAACCACATTCAGGCGTTTGGGAACAAGCACCTGACCGGTGGCAAGGACGGCCACCCCGGCCACTCCGGCGAGAACCAGCCACCCAAGCGCCCGGCGCGGCATTCCGAAGACACTGGCACCCTCTGGAGTGCTGTGCCAGAGCGAAACACCCGGGTGGGTGATGACCGGCAGGCAGCGGAGACAAAGGATGGCGGCGCCGACGGCCGATGCGTGTGCCGCCATGCAGAATTTGCAGAGGGCATGAAGCACGAAAAGTTGCAAGCCCGTGAACCACAGCGCCGCGCCGATGATGGCGGTGGAGAGCACAACGATGGCGGCCCACGTGCCGCGCTGTTGGTCGGCTTCCGTCCGGTGCTTGAGCAGGCACGTCAGTCCCAGAAGTGCCGCATAGGTCAGCAGCGCTGGGATGCTCACAGGGATATCGAGCCAATAGGCCCAGCGACTCTGCAAGACCCGCTCGCATGTCGAGGCAGGCCCGCAGCCCGGAACGGGCCCGCTTCGCAGGGACACCCAGGCCAGATATCCCGATCCCAACAAGGCCACCAATAGAAGGAGTCGAACGGCGAGCAATGGCCGGGGGCCTGAGCCCCGGCAAACCTCACCAGGCAATTGACACGTCATGGATGCGCGACCGGGTATTGCGCCGTTCCCCAAGCCGGAGGGGAACGGCCTTTCGTGCGAACGGAGGCTGCTCCGACTGGACCAGGCGTGTCCATTGACCACCGCCCAACTCGCATCTGAGCCTGCCCAAGCGGGCCTCAGCGGCCCGGAGAAACAACACAGCGAAAGCCCACCCCGGAATTGTAGGCCGTGGGCCGGTACAAGCTGCGGGCATGCACGCGAGCGTAATCGGCGAGCAAGGTCCAAGAACCGCCCCGCCTTACACGGTAAGTGCCTTGGTTCGGACCGCGAGGATCGACTTGCCGTTCGGCGGGATAGGTGCCAGACCAATCCCAGCACCATTCCTCGACATTCCCCGCCATATTGTACAGGGCCAGGCCTGTCGTTGCATAGAGGGACGGTGTTTGGCGAAAGTAGCTCACGAGACTCGTACGCGGGTTGTTCTTGCCGCCGACCGGATTCGGGCCGGCATCACGGTTGACATCGTAGACGAACTCCAAAGGTGAAGCCGTATAATTCGCCTCGGCGTGCGAGATGGTATTCCCCCACGGGAATCGCCACCCGTTTGTGCCTTGATCGATGCGCGCCGCCCTCTCCCATTCCGCCTCCGTGGGCAGCCGATACCCTCCCGAGGACCAGTCAACCCACTCGTTCTTAATGTCGATCTTGTCTTTTCCCCTGTACACTTGCGTCCTCGCCTCGTCCGTATAGTAGGCCGGTCGCCGTCCTTCCATCTCGGAGCGCGCATTGCACCATCTGACAGCGCCATACCAGGTGAGATTCGCAGCCGGATAGGTGGGGCCTTTGAACGTCGCCGCCGTATCGAACTTGTAGCCATTCGCAATGGCCCATTGGTAAACCTCACTCCAGAGCGCGCCCGAGACTTCCTGTTGTTCAATGTAAAACTCGCCCACCTCAACCTCATGCACTGGAAGCGACCGCGCGGTGTTGTCCAGCATGTCACCCATCCGGAAGGTCCCGCCCGGAATCCGTACCATGCTCTTGTTTGTCATCGTCACGGTGAAGCTGTTCGTCGCCTTGAGCGGCGGAACTCCATTGTCAGTCGCTTCCGTCGTAAAAACATAGCTGCCCGGCCACTGGCTCTTCTTCGGGTGCCAGGTGATGACGCCGGTCGCCGCATCGATCGAGCTGTTGGCAGGCGGGTTGACAAGGCGGTAAGTGAGCTGGTTTGGCGGAATGTCGTCCGAATCAGTCGCAGCATTGCTGACGACCACGTCGTCCAGAACCTCAACCACCGGGGTCGCGTGCACCTCGACCACGCGGTCTGTCGGTCGGCTGCGGAACCTGGGCGCCGCATTCACTTCCTGAACCATGACCTCGAAGGAATTGGTTTCAGTCATCTCCGGATTGCCATGATCGCTGACGATAGTCGTAAGCGTGTAGCGACCAGGACCTTGCGCTTCGGATGGCGTCCACTGGATCACTCCGCTCGTCGGGTCGATCTGCGCGCCGTTCGGAGCCTCGGCAAGCCGGTAGGTCAGCGTGTTTGCGGGGATATCCGCGTCCCAAGCCGCATTTGTGTACACGAGCCGCTTCAGTTCATCGATGGTCTGGTTGGGCGGCCGTGTCAGAAACTCCGGCGGGCTGTTCACTTCTCTCACCACAACTGCAAAGACGTTGGTGTCCGTCAAAGGATAGACGCCACCGGTCCGAACGATCGTCTTAAAGAGATTGGTTCCGGGCCCATCCTTCTCTGTCGTTTGCCATGTGATCAAACCCGTCACCGGATCGATCTGCGCGCCGTCCGGCTTAACGGCAAGCTCGTAGAACACCGAGCCGGGCTCGAAGCCAGAAACGCTGTTGGTGATCGTGAAGAGGATCAACTCATCGACCGTGTTCGTGCCCGAGTCGGAGCTGGCCGCGAACACGGGAGCCCGTTTCACGGTGTAGTATCGCGCGGCATTCGTCGCGACATCATCGATAAACACGGGATCGCTTGCGACATCAATGCTCGTCAGCAAGCTCCAGGTGCTCGTCTCGACCGCTTCTGTGTAGAGGAGTGCCTGGCGCGTCCCAGCAGCATTGGTGATGGTCAACCGCACGGACGGAAGCGGGAGGTATGTCAATTGAATCTGGAGCCCAGATGCCGGCCCTGGTTCGGCGCTCCACACTGGACCTGCAGTCACAGCCATCAACATGCCGCACACCAGGGTTCCGAGTTTCCTGGTCGCCAATTCTCTCATCGTAGAACCAATCACAGCCATGCAGAACTCACTTTCTTCCGTCGTTGTCGACAAACGTACTTCAGTATTTATGCACAAGAATTCACCATCACCCCAAACACATGTCCGGACCCTCTCCCCCCGATTCCCCAATCGCCCGGCGTGCCCGGACCCGCATCCGCTCTCTGGACCGGGGTCCTGGAGCACCAGAAGCATAGAAATCCAGTTTTGGGGGCGGCATCAGCAGCCGGCAGAAAATAGTGCCGGTCATCTGCGGTGGGAATCGCGCCAACTCCTCCCGTGCTCTGAGCCGACCGCGTTACTGTGGAGGTGGAGATGACGGGTTGGCGGCGCCCGGAGGAGCAAACGGTGTTGTGGTGCGGTCGGCCGTCGCTCCTTGACGTTCAGCACGCTGGACGGGAGCACCCGGGTACGGTCTGCGCATGCGAAAGCGATTCGTCCTCTGGTTCTCTCCGCGAGGCTGCGCAAGCCGCGCGCTCGCCTCCTGGGGCAAAGCCTCGGCTCCAGGACGATACACAACATTGGTCGGCAATTGGGTGTCGAACGCATCAGGGAGCTCGAGGTACTCGATCGCATCGAGAATCGCGACCTTCTCTCGAGGGTCCTCGACGACGTCGAGAGCCTGGCGCAGCCGCGGGATTGCGTTGGTGTCATTCGACGTCATGACAATCTCGACCGCTGCCTGACGGACTTCGCTCTCGGTGTGGGTGAGTGCGTCGAGGCATGCCGCCAACGCCGCTGGATCTTCAGAAAGACTCGCCGCATGTTCGCGGAGCAAATCCAACTGTCTGGCGATTTCCTCCTCGCGTGCCTTGTCGGCTGCGGGCACCGCCACATTGGCGAGTGCGGGATTCACCTGGACAGACCCCGTGAAGCCGCTCATGGCTGGAGGCGGACTGTCCGATCCGGCGTTCGGACTGGTCGTCTCCGTAACGGACGGTTCAGAGTCGACAGTCGCGCTGGGACGCTTGAGAAGAACCGCAGCGGTCAGCACAACGATCGACAGAACAACAACGGTCAAGAACACCTTCGGTCGCATAATGATGAGCCTCCGTAAGCAACTATCGCGCCACACGAGGCGCCTCTGAACTTGCGAGGAAACCCGGTCTCAAAAAAGCGCAATCCAAGGTGGCTCACTCCAGCCTCCCTTGGATTGCGTGACAACTGCTTTAGTCTTTAAAAAATTGCAAATGACTTGGACTCGCTGTGACTACTATTCACCACCACCGTAGAAGTAGTCGGCCTCATCACCGTAGAACAGATAGCGCCACTGCCAATGCCACATATCCTCCAGATCGGTCTCAAACGCATCCGAAGGAGCGGGGGTCTTGGTCTTGGTGCTGGCGGCGTACTCCGCCACAGTGATCTTGCCATCGATCATCGAGCAGACCTTCTTGACGAAACCGTAGCCGTAGGAGGGGAGCGTTGCGGCGCCAATGAACTGGCTCTCCTTCAACGTCCACTTGTACGTCATGATGCCGCAAACACGGAACCGGAGCACCGACTGATCAAACCTCTGATAGATCGGCGCTTGGTTCGGGGTGATCCCGTCTTCTGCCGGATCGAGCATAGTCGCCTCGAGGTCGCGCAACCATTCGCCACCAGCGGAGTAGAGGCCGAATGTGTCGCCGGTCGCGACACGCGGGTTCGCCACTGTGTTGTCGAACTCGAAGCACATATAGTATTTGTCGGTGCCTTTGCCGGACGTAACTGAAGACGAACCGCAGCAAGGCGGACCGGTGACTTGACCGAACTTGAAGGTCGTGTCCGTGACGAAGCTGTTCAGGTAGAAGCAGTCGTAGCATTCGTGAACGCTCACATTGAAAAACGGCGTCACATCCACGAACACATAAACGCCCGCGACAATGTCGCGCACGAAGATCCAGCCCAGCGGTTGATACTTGCCGGGAATCGGACCATCGCCCGCGTCGACCTGATTCACACCGACCCTAGCCCCGCCCGCCGCAGACGTGAACTGCGGGTAGGTGATCCCGGGAGGAAAACCATCCTCACTGTCAACGTTTTGAAAACCGCCCAGTATCCCCTCCTCCACAGTCAACTGCGCCTTGCTCGTGAAGTTGTGCCCGAGAACCGCGCCGAGAGCGCTAATAATGGTCTTTTCGGTGATCTTATCCTTTTTCGTCTTCCAAACCATCTGGCTCGGGTTGTAGTTGGTGGAATACTCGTACTGCCGATTCAAGGCCACCTTCAGCAGCCCTTGCTTGGGGGTTTGAGCGAGCGACGTGCTCGTCAAACCAGCCGCAATGATTATTGCTCCGATCAGTGCTTTGTTCATACTTTCGACTTGATGTTGTTACCAGTTATGTTCCAGCTGATCCGCACGCGGGCCATCTTCACGCCCACTGTTTCCGGGCAGATTACGTCACAACCTCGAGGGGGTGTCAACGACTTTTCCAAGAAAATGCACCGCAGCATTTCGCAGCATTTCGCAGCATTTCGTAGGCCCGACGCCTTGCAGCCAATTCCAGCCCAAGATTATACATCATGTTGCGGCGAGGTCAAACATGATTGCGCCAAAAAAAACGCGCTGCGCTTCTCCCGTCCGCTTCCCTTCTTTTCGGCCTCAGAAAGGCTGCGTCCGGCCCTGTGTTCCCGGCCAGGATTTGGCATCGTGAGACACCAATTTCAACAGTCGGTTGCGCCCGAGCGCCCAGGCATGATTCGTCCTCGCGCGGCCGGGGACGAGGACCTTCGCGAAACGGCGTTCCGCGGAAAGGACAGGAGGAGCAAGAACCGTGCGCATTCCCTATTGCCCGTCCCGTGGATCGGGACGCGGCGCGTGTCGAGATCGGCGGTGGTCGGGCGCGGTGTTGCTTTTCCAGTCCGCATGGCAGTCCTCTTGTGATGTCTCACCGCCCTGTGCACGGACGGGGCGTACTGCAATGAGAATCGGACTGCTGCACGCGTGGGAACTGAGTTTGCGTTTCGTCCCTTTTTGGCGCATTCGTCGCACGATTTTATGGCGGGCGAACCGATCGTGCGCATCCGCGAGCTCTCGAAGGTGTATGAGCAGAGCGCGATTCAGGCGACAGCCCTCGACCGGGTGTCGCTGGACATTGCAGCGAGGGAGTTTCTGCGGCAGCCAGGAACAGCGGATCGCGATCGCGCGGGCGCTTGTGATCGACCCGAGCCTCGTCGCGGCCGATGAACCGACTGTGGGGCAACATCAAAATCATCGTCGGCTCGATCTGCACTGTGGTCGTGTTCACCCTACTGCTGATCTCGGTGAGCACCATGAGTATGGCGGTGCGGGAACGGTTCCGCGAACTGGCGGTGCTCAAGGCGCTGGGCTTCCAGCGGCGGGAACAGTTCGGGTTCATCCTCGCCGAGAGACATGTATTCGAGTTTCCCGGTCAGACCGCGGGATGAAGCCGCACCGACGAACCTCATCCGGCGCATGAACGAATCCGATCTCGCCAAAATCCACATGAGCCAGCGCTGCCGCGTTTCGCCGGAAGCCTACCTCGAACGCCACTACGACGGCCGCGTCGTTGAAATCGCACCGGAAGCCAATCGCCAGAAGGGCACCCTGCAGATCAAGGTGCAGATTCAAGACCCGGACAAGTTCCTCACGCCGGAACTGAGCGCGAAGGTCGAGTTCTTAGCCAATTCACTTTGACGGTCCACAGTTGCACAGTTAATGTGTCGGCATGAAGAACATCACCCTCAGCATCGATGACGATCTCTATGAGCGATCGCGAGTTCTGGCGGCCCAACGGAAGTCGTCGGTGTCCGGCCTGGTGCGCGCGTATCTGCAGAGTCTCTCCGACGCCGAGCAGCGGCGGGAGCAGGCCCGGCGCGAGATTCGGGCCATGATCGGGCATTTCGGGGGCAAGGTCGGTCGGATGCCTTCACGGGAGGAGCGCAATGCCCGCGGTTGACGTCCTGTTCGACAGCAATGTTCTGCTGTACGCCCTCTCCGATGCGCCGGGCGAGCGCGCCAAACGGGATCAGGCGGTGTTTTTGATTGCCACCGAGAACTTTGGGACTTCCTACCAAGTGGTGATGGAAACGTGGGTTGTCGCAACACGCAAAATGGAGCGACGGGTTGCCCCGGCCAAGCTCTCGGCCTTTCTCGAGAGGATTCTGGTGTTCCCGTGCGTCCCCGGCACGGACGGCCTTTACCGCCAGGCTTTCCGGTTGGCCGAGCGATTGGGCGTTCACCCCTATGACGCAGCCATTCTGGCCGCCGCACAGGAACTCGGCGCCCGGCGCGTGCTATCGGAAGATTTCAACGACGGTCAGGACTACGACGGGGTGAGAGTCATCAATCCCTTCAGAGGACTCGGGGGCAGGCAACGGTGAGTCTCCATGAACCGACGGGGTGAGAGTTGAGATTCGGGGATTCGCAACGGTCGCACTCCGTGCGTGAAACGGGGAGCAGGCTGGCGTAGACTTGCGGCCGCGTGGAAAGCGGGACCATATTCAGCATCCAGCGATACTCGACCCAGGACGGCCCGGGCATCCGCACGACCGTTTTTCTCAAGGGCTGTCCCCTCCACTGCGCCTGGTGCCACAACCCGGAGAGCATCTCGCCCCGCAGAGAGATCGTCGTGCTGGAAACGCGCTGCGTGGGCTGCGGACAATGTCGAGAGGCTTGTCCGTTCGGAGCCGCAGTCCCGAGCACCGGGCCGCTGCCGCCGCGCATCGACGCCTGCACCCTCTGCGGCGCGTGCGCGGACGCTTGTCCCACCGGCGCGCGCCAGTTGATCGGGCGAACGGTGACCGTTGATGAGCTGGCGCTGCAACTGGCTCGGGACCGAGTCTTCTTTGAGGACTCGGGTGGGGGCGTGACGATCTCGGGCGGGGAACCCCTGGCGCAGCCGCGTTTTCTCGTCGCCCTGCTCGAGGCTTGCCGCGCGCGTGGGCTGCACACAGCGCTCGACACCGCGGGGTTCGGACGCTGGGAGGATTTGCGGGACGCGGCGCGCCTGACCGATCTTGTGCTCTACGATCTGAAGGCCTTCGACAGCGAGCGGCATCGGCGTCTGACAGGCGTGTCCAACGGCCTGATTCTCGATAATCTCAGGTTGTTGGCGGGAGAGCATCGCCGCGTCTGGATTCGCGTGCCGCTGGTCCCCGGCTTCAACGACGATCTCGATGACCTCGCGCGCATGGCTGAATTCGTGTCGCGTCTGCCTCACCCACCCCTGGTGAACCTGCTGCCGTTTCACCGCACCGCGTTGCTCAAATTCGCGCGTCTGGGCCTCGATCACGCTTTGGACGGCGTCGCGACCCCGTCGGCCGCTGCGCTGGCGCGCGTGCGCGAGGTGTTTGCCAATGTCGGACTGTCGGTGAAGGTCGGGGGATAGGGGGCCGATTCTTGGCTTTCGCCCACGCCAAGAGGCCGCTAAGGTGGGGGCATGACATCGAGAACGGAACGTCTGCGCCGGCAAAGCCTCGAGACGCCGCCCAGTCTGACTGCCGAGCGGGCCGTGTTGGTCACCGCGTTTTACCGGGCCCATGAGGGCCGGCACTCCGTGCCCGTGATGCGGGCCAAGGCCTTTTATCACCTCTGCGAGCAAAAGGCCGTCTGGATTGGCGAGGACGAACTGATTGTCGGCGAGCGCGGGCCTGGCCCAAAGGCGGTGCCGACCTTTCCCGAACTGACCTGCCACAGTCTCGATGACCTGCGGATTCTCGACTCGAGGGCCAAGACCTGGTACCGCGTGCCGGAGGAATGTCTGCGGGCCTACGAGGCGGATGTGATTCCCTATTGGCACGGGCGGTCGATGCGCGACAGAATTTTCGCGGAGCTGCCGGCGGATTGGCACGAGGCATACGGCGCCGGGCTGTTCACCGAGTTCATGGAGCAGCGCGCGCCCGGGCACACGGTGCTCGATGGCAAGATCTACGCCAAGGGCATGCTGGATTTCAAGAGCGAGATCGTCCGGGCGATCGAGCGGCTCGACTTTCTGTCCGATCCGCTTGCGCTCGACCGACTCGAAGCGCTCAAGTCGTTCGACATCGCGTGCGACGCCGTGATGCTCTATGCGCGGCGCCACGCGGAGCGGGCCCGGGAACTGGCGGGACAGGAGAGCGATCCGAAGCGGCGGGCCGAGCTGGAGAAGATCGCGGCTGTCTGTTCGCACGTGCCGGCGCATGCCCCCCGGGATTTCCAGGAGGCCATTCAGTATTACTGGTTCTGCCATCTGGCCGTGATCACTGAACTCAACGGCTGGGACTCGTTCAACCCCGGACACCTGGACCAGCACCTGCAGCCCTTTTTCGAGCGCGGCCTTGCGGACGGGACGCTGACGCGCGCGAGCGCGCGCGAACTGCTCGAGTGTCTGTTCGTCAAGTTCAACAACCATCCCGCCCCGCCCAAGGTGGGCGTGACGGCGGCAGAGAGCGGCACGTACACCGACTTCGCCAATATCAACATCGGCGGACTCCTGCCCGATGGTTCCGATGGCTCGAACGAGGTGTCCCACATCCTCCTCGATATTGTCGACGAGATGCACCTGCTTCAGCCGAGCACCAACATCCAGCTCTCTCGCAAGAGCCCCGACGCCTTGCTCGAACACGCTCTACGCGTTCTGCGCAAGGGATATGGATTCCCGAGCCTCTTCAACGCCGACGCCGTGGTCCAGGAGCAACTGCGTCAGGGCAAGACGCTCGAAGATGCGCGGGCGGGCGGGTGCAGCGGATGCGTCGAGGTGGGGGCGTTCGGCAAGGAAGCCTACATCCTGACCGGATATTTCAACATGCCGAAGGTCTTCGAGCTGGCGCTGCACAACGGGGTGGATTCCAAGACCGGGAAGCGGCTTGGCCCCGAAACCGGCGCCCCGCATTCCTTTCGAACATTCGACGACCTGTTCGCGGCGTACCGGGCCCAGTTCCGCCACATCCTCGAGATCAAACTGCGCGGAAACCAGATCATTCAGCGCATGTACGCCACCCGCATGCCAGCCCCGTTCCTCAGCGTGCTGACCGATGACTGCATCCGGCGCGGGCTCGACTACAACGCCGGCGGGGCGCGCTACAACAATACCTACATCCAGTTCGTCGGCCTGGGCAGCCTCACCGACAGCCTCAGCGCCGTCAACCAACTCTGTTTCTCCCCCCCGCGAGCGGCGGATTCTCCCTCGGCCCCGGCACACGGTCCCCGGCTCGACCTGGGCCGGCTTGTGGGCATTCTCGATGCCGATTTCGCCGGCCAGGAAGAGTTGCGGCAGCATCTGCTGCATAAGATGCCCAGGTACGGAAACGACGACGACCGCGCGGATGCCATCATGATCCGGGTCTTTAACACGTGCGTCGAGGAACTCGATGGGCGCCCCGACACCAAAGGGGGCCGCTACCGGATCGAGATGTTGCCCACGACCTGCCACGTCTACTTCGGCAGCGTGACCGGCGCCTCCCCGGACGGACGAAAGGCCGGGCGTCCCCTGAGCGAGGGCATCTCGCCGGTCCAGGGCGCGGACCGCAACGGCCCCACGGCGGTGATCAGAAGCGCCGCCAAGATGGATCATATCAAGGCGGGCGGCACGCTTCTCAACATGAAATTCGCGCCGTCGTTGGTGGCCACCGAGGATGCCCTGCGCAAATGGGGGCATCTGGTGCGGAGTTACTTCAAGATGGACGGACATCATGTCCAGTTCAATGTCGTCCGCGCCGCCACGCTCCGCGAGGCCCAGGAACGCCCGGACGAGCACCGCGATCTCATCGTCCGCGTGGCAGGGTACAGCGACTATTTCTGCGATCTCTCGCCCGAGCTGCAGGACGAGATCATCGAGAGAACCGAACACGAGGGATTCTAGCCTTGACCGGAATCTGGCCTCACGCTGTCGTCTGTCCTGGATCGGGCCCGGAGGCGCTTTGGCGGGCGGCGTCGAGGGCCGTCGTCATGTCGTCGGTTTCAGAAGAGGGCGCTGCCTCGGGCAGATCGTCAGGGAGGAGAATCACTGGTTGCGAGGGAAGCTCCCGGAGCAATGTTGCGACCTCCGCTGCGGTGCCGAACACATACTCGCGGCGGCGGTCCGCCGCCGGCATCCGGAAGAAGTGCGCGGTGGAAAGCCAGTGCCCTGACCGTCCAAGGACACACGTGTCAGGCGTCATTTTGACGTCCTGGGGATCGTAACCCTCTTGGGCCACCATGAAAGGGCCGCCCGAATCGCGCGGGACGATGGCCGAGGCGACGCTCGATTTGCGCGAACTGACCAGGCGGACGAGCTGAAAGTCGTTTGTGATCCGATGGAGGTTTGAGGGGTTCATGGCTGCGCTGGGCCTATGGCGATCGATGCATGGACGTCGGGATCGGACCATGGCGGATCGCGGCATCCGGCGCAAAGCGTAAGTTTGTGCTTGGAAAAGAGGCCAAACTCACGAATACACAGAGGGTCGCTGCGTCTGAATGCTAAGAACCATCGCTCGAAACCTGGCCGATGCGTGGCGAGAAGTTTGTTTTGGATGAAATCACGCGTGGTCATGCTGACGCTGATCGCCCTGGCAGTGCTGCTGCTGGTGGGTGACGCGTTGTTGATCCCCTCCCACGTCCGCGCGGTCGATGCGCGGGTGATCGACTTGGCCGGACGCGGCACGCCGACTTCGGTGGATGCCGGCCTGAAGTTCCTGTCCCTCGAGAAGACGGGGCCGGCGGAGCTTTGTCTGGCGCTTGCGCGGCGGCAGTCCGTCCCTGGATATGAACGGCTTGAGGAGGCGTTGCAGGGCGGAGGGAGAGATCACCTCAACGGCGTCCAGTGGGGTGGGGTGGATGCGGTGTTGAGCCATATCCTGGGCAACAAGGGCGATTTGGATAACCCGCCGCAGACGGTGGTCGAGTTGCTCGTCAATCCCGTGCGGCGGGAAACGCTCCTCGATGCGTTGCGCCGGTCGCGTCGTCCCGCGGTTCAAGGGATTCTGGAAATCCTGACCGTCACCAACCTCACCCTGCTGCCGCCGGCTTCGGTCCCGGGCGGCCAGGCCACCGAGTTGGTGGTCGGGGTGCTCGGTCTGCTCTACCAGGGCGATTACCTGACCGGCCAGGTCCGGGACGCGCTGGCCGCGATGGTCGATCAATCGATCAACAGCGGCGCGGTTCGCCCTCTCGAGGAAGTGCTGCTCGATACGCTGGCTTTGGTGGCGCGCTTCGATTGGGTGCAGTTGACGAGTCTGTTGAGCGAGGTAACCGATCTGGCCACACTCCATGAACTGGCAAGCCTCTGCCAAAACGCCCCGGGCCAGACGCCCACTTTGTTCGTTGGCGTGGTGATGTCGGGACAGCCGGCGAAGGTCGTGCGCTATGTGCGGCGTTGGGGCCCGCCCGGTTTTGTCGACCTCGAATATGCTCTCGGGCGGGGCAAGGGCGGGGTCGAGGAATTGCTGCGGCGCGAGCAGCGGATTCACTATCCGCGGGTGCGGTCCTGGTTCGAGAGCCTGTCTCCGCTCGCGCAGATTGCGCCGACCCTCACGCGTTGGGCGCATGACTGGCCGACGGTTTCCTTGGGATCGAAGTATTTGCTGCTGCTGCTTGCAGGCTGGTTGTTGGCTTGGGGCTATCGGCACTCGTCGGGAACTTACGAGGTGCCGCCCGTGCCGGCCTTGGCCAGCCTGGCTGCCGGGCGGCTCTGGCTGTTTGCGCTGACATTTGTGCTGGCGATGATTGTGCTGAGCGAGCCGTTTCTCGCCCGGAACATTCAGGGGGCGGAGTATCCGCTTCGCGTGCAGATCCCGGTGTTCCGGAGCGCCGCGCTGGCCGCAATGGTAACTCCAATCAAACCGTATATGGACCAAATCAGTCTCGTGGCCTTGGTGTCCTTCTTTGTCCTGCAGCTCATCATGTATGTGCTGAACCTCATCAAGCTGGCGGAGATTCGCCGCCAGCCGATCACCGCGGCGCTGAAACTCAAGTACCTCGAGAACGAGGACATGATGTTCGACGCCGGCCTCTACATTGGGTTGGCTGGGTCCGTCTTGTCCCTGGGCTGCCTCGCCCTGGGCATCATCAAACCGAGCCTGGCTGCCGCCTACTCCTCGACGCTCTTCGGCATCATCTTCGTGGCGATCCTGAAAATCTGTCATGTGCGTCCCGTGCGGCGGCGGCTGCTGCTCGAACGGGAGCAGGAAATGGTATGAGCCGCTCAATCCTCATCATCATCACGGACTTCTGGATTCTCAGCCTCCTGGTCCTCGCCAAGTTCGATGCGCCCGATGTCCAGCGGCCGCAGACCAACCCGACCATCTCCCTCCAGGGCACCAGCGCAGGGGAGAAGGACGTCGTCGAGGTCCTCAAACTCGCGCTCAGCGAGGAGCAGAAACGGCGCGACGCCCTTGCGTCCGAATTGTCGGCGACGCGCCAGAACCTCGATCTGCGGGAGCAGACGGTGGCGGCGCGCGAGCAGCAGTTGCGGGCTCTGCAGCAGTCCCTGCGCGAGAAAGAACAGCTTGGCGTGCGACTCGCCGAGCAGCGCACCAACCTGATCGAGCAGATGATCCTGGCCCAGACCAATGTGGTCTTCCTGCGCGACCAGTTGCAGACGGCCAGCACCGAGAGCCTGCTGACCCAGGAGCAGTTGAAGCTGCTCCAGACCCAACTGGCCCGCAAGGAGGAGGAATTGGCCAAGACCCGCCAGCGCGTCGATGAACTGGATCGCCAGCGCGAATCCACCCTCATGGAGAAAGCCCAGTTGTCAGCGCAGTTGCAGGTGGTCGAGACCGAGAAACGCCTGGTCACCCAGCAGGTCAGCCACCTCAGCAACGAGGTCCAGATCGTGCGCGCCGAGAAGAGCACCCTCCAGCAGCACGCCATCCAACTCGCCCAGGGCGTGGATGCCCTCGCCGAGAAATCCACCGCGCTGGTCCAGGGCGTGGATGCTCTGGCGGAGAAATCGACCGCCCTCACGCAAGAGATTCGAGAGAACCGCGAACTCGCTGCCAACGCCATCTTCGCCGAGCTGGCCACCAATCGGGTCACGCTCCGGTTCGCCGCCCAGCGCAAGGGCCTTTTCGGCATCCCCGTCCAAAACGAAAAGACGGTCCAGACAATCCTGGTTTCCCACGCCAACCAATACTCGGCCCTCTGTCATGTGTCGGATACCCCCCTCACGTTCTCGACGCCGGGATTCGGATTCGACTCGTTTCAAGTGAGTCTCGAACGCGGCACCGTGGCGCGCCCCGTGGCCAAGGTGATGTTCCTGTCCATCGATCCGCGCATTCTCATCGTCCCTCTGAGCGAGGCGGAGGCGCGTCAGTTCGGCGTCCGAATCTATCAAATGGCGGCCGATCCGCTCAAGTTCACCGAAGCGGTTCTCGTCGGCGCTACGGAGGGCTATTACGGGGAGTCCAAGTTCCAGATCGACCTTTCGGCCCCGCTCTATGTCCGCATGGATCGCAGTTCGTTCCGGATCTTCTCGAGCAAGTTCAATCCCTCGCGCGGCGACCTCGTGCTGAGCAAGACGGGCGAGTTGCTGGGCGTGATGGCCAACAACCAGTACTGCGCGGTGCTCAACCGCCTGAACACGATCGGCGAGATCGCTTCCGCCTCCGAGACATCCGCCTCGGCCATGGGCTCGATGCTCTCCCGCTTCGACCGCGCCTTGCAGCAACTGCCGATGAAATTGCAGTAGCCCGCATATTTCCCACCCCGCGAGCGCACAGGGCGGTCAGTCTTCGAAAGAGGACCGCGATGCGTGTTAGGATCGCCGCTCGCGGATGGACTCGAGCATCTCGGCGATCACCTCCGAGCGCGGCCTGACGCCCTGTTGGCCTTTCCCGTGGATGCGCACCGCGACGGCGTTCGCCTCGCGCTCGCGTCCGCCGACCACCAGGATGTGGTGGACGCGCGCCGCCTCGGCGCGCTGGATGCGGCCCATCAGCTTGTCGTTGCTGAACTCGAACTCCGCGCGAACCTGCTGCGCGCGCAGTTCGTCCACAATCCCCCTGGCGTAGTCGATTTGCGCCTCGGTCACCGGCAGAACCCGCGCCTGCTCCGGAGCGAGCCAGAGGGGGAAATTGCCCGCGTAATGCTCGATCAGGAATCCGATGAACCGCTCATGCGTCCCGAGCGGCGCGCGATGGATGCAGAGCGGGGTTTTGTCCGTGTTGTCCCGGTCGCGATAGGTCAGGCCGAACTTGGCCGGCACGGCGAAATCGACCTGGTTGGTCGCCAGCGTGAACTCGCGCCCGATGACGCTCCAGACCTGGACGTCGATCTTCGGTCCATAGAACGCCGCTTCGTTGGGCACCTCGATGTAGTTGATCTTCGAGTCGATCAGGACCTGGCGAACCATCTCCTCGGTCTTCACCCAAAGCGCCGGTTCGTTGACGTACTTCTTGCCGAGCCCTTCCTTGCCGTGGGTGCTGAAGCGCATGACGTATTTCTCGATGCCGAAGATTCTGAAATACTTCAGGTACATGTCGTTCACGGCGTTGAACTCCTGGGCGAACTGATCCTCGGTGCAGTAAATGTGCGCGTCGTTCATGTTCAGCGAACGGACGCGCATCAGGCCGAAGAGTTCGCCCGACTGCTCATAGCGGTAGCAGCAGCCGTACTCGGCCAGGCGCAACGGCAAGTCGCGGTAGCTGCGCGGCGCCGCCGCAAAAATGCGGTGGTGATGCGGACAGTTCATTGCCTTCAGGTAGTAGCGGTCGGCGTGCGGCTGGTTCGGTCTCGAATCATCGGCCCCGGAGACCGGTTCCGACAAGGCGTCGGAAGGCCCACTCGAAGACCCGTGGCCCCCCCCTTGTTCCGCCAGTTCCATCGGCGGGAACATGCTCTCGGCGTAGTAAGGCAAATGCCCGGACGTCCGGTACATCTTCTCCCTGGCGAGGTGCGGAGTGCGGACGCGTCGATAACCCGCGGCGAATTCGGTCTCTTTGGCGAGCTTTTCGAGTTCCTCGACGAGCACGGTGCCGTTCGGCAGCCAGAGCGGCATGCCGGGCCCCGTGTAATCCGGATCTATCACGTAGAGACCCATCTCGGCGCCGATCTTCCGATGGTCGCGTTTCTTGGCCTCCTCCTGCATCTCGAGCCACTCGTCGAGCTGGCTCTTGTTCTTGAACGCAATGCCGTAAACCCGCTGGAGCTGCGGATTGTTCTCGTCGCCCTTGTAATAAGCGCTGGCCACGCTGTTGAGCTTGAACGCCCCGATGTTGCCGGTGCGCCTCACGTGCGGCCCTGCACAAAGATCAATGAAATCGCCGTTCTTATAGTACGAGATCGCTTCGCCCTCGGGGATGTCTTCGAGGTTGCCGATCTTGAACTTGCTCGGGACGGGGCGATCGCCCAGGGCGGCCAGCCGTCCGCGCCGGGCGTCGTCCAGGGCCTGCTCGCGCGTCACAACCACACGCTCGAAGGGTTGATTCGCCTTGATGATGGCCTTCATCTCCGCCTCGATCGCGGGGAAATCGTCCGGCGTGATGCGATGGGCGAGCTCGACATCGTAATAGAATCCCTGCTCGACGGGCGGGCCGGCCGCGAATTGCGCGTCCGGCCAGAGCTTGACGATGGCGTTGGCCATGACGTGGGCGCACGAGTGACGAAGCCGCTCGAGGTCGGTCATCGCATGCCGTTGTTCGAGAGTCTTTCGGTCAGCGGGAGGTTGGTTTTCGTTGGACATAAAAAACAAAACGCCTCGAACCATTATCCAGTGCGAGGCGTTGCGTTCACGGATGACCCGTGAACGCTAAAAAGTCGTCGTGCTCGTTCCAGAATTCAAACTCATCAGTACGAACGCAAGCTTATCCGCCGCCCTCCCAGATGGCAAATGGAATCCGACAGCCGAATCGCAACGTCGCAACGGGGCGCACCTCGGATTCTTCGTGCGGAGGGTCGCGCCGAGGAACTGCACTGCCGAGTCGGCTGGATACCCGGCACAGCCCCCTCACGCCGGCCCTCACCCGTTCGACCTTCGCAATTGACCGTCACTCGCCTGTTAGGAAGCCCCTGGCGGGGACGACCCGGCCGTTCGCCAACCGGTGGTCGGCGCTGCCAAAGTTGACGGTGATCCGCACGCCATTCGCGAACACGGTTTGTTGGACGTTCCGATCCGGCGTCAGGAATCGGTGGTCGGTCATTTCCTGATACCCCACTTGCCGGACGTGGGGGCAGGTGTTGCGGTAGCTTTGGACAAACCGCGTCCGATTCTCTTCCCAGAGGCGGCGGTTGAACATGAACATCGGCGGCGTGCCGTAGAGCACGTTGAACAAATCGCGCTTGTCCCAAAGGGCCGGCAGTTTGTTGTTGTAGTCGCCCCAGTACCACTGCGCCACGACACAGTCGTGATAGACCAACTCCCACAGCGGCAGCCGGTAATCGTGGCCGAGCTGGAACTTGGCAACCGCCTCGGGCACCTCGATCCAGATTTCACTCATTCGCCGGCCTGCATCGGGCACGCGATACGGTCCCAGGCTCAGCATGCCCTCGAGGTAGTGCACGAACGGCACGGCGGCGTCGTGACCCGTTTCGCAACCCGTGACGAGATGATTCTCGTCGCAGACGTATCGGAGCAATTCCATCTTCCACCGCCGGCTTTCGGTGCGGGTCATCGGATGGTTCGGGTCGTAGCACTCGTGCCAGGGAGCTGCCGTGGTGGTGTCGATGAACCGGCACCGATAAGGATGGGTGACGAGGTCGGCGGGGATTCGTTCGCGGGCGTAAGGCAGCGCCTGGCGATCGCAGATCACACCGCAAGGGATCATTCCGCCATCCTTGGCTTCCACGGCCCAGCCCTTCACCCAGTTGCCGCGGCGGTCTCGGAGGATGTCCTGGGGCCAGGCGTTGGTGGTCCAATCGGGATGAATCCACTGCAAGCGTGCAAAGTTGGTCGGTGCCATGACGTCCTGGTAGATGTCATACCGGCTGGTCAACACCCCCAGGTCGTTAAGGGCGCGGACGTTGTCGGGCGACTGCTGATTACTCCAGAGAATGCGCTCGATTCCGGCCGCTTGGAGTTCCCGGACGAGCGAGACAGCGTTGCGGTCCCAGCACCACACATTCACCGCGCCGATCAGCCGGTCCACGTCCGAATTGGATTGCCGCTTCTCGGCGAGGGTTTTGAACTGGCCTGTCTGTTGGGCATAGGCGCGGTATCGCTTCGCCATTGCCACGTGACCGCCTCGGGAGAAGAACACATGCCGCAGTCTCCGTACGTAGCCAAACTCACCGCGCTGCGCATCCCACTCCGGGACAATCAGCAGCCGGCCATCGACACGCTCCACGCGGATCGACGCGTCGTCGGGAGTCTCGATGATGCTCATCTGGCCACAGTCGCCGTCGGTCACGCCAAAGAAGGCCATGCAGATGCCGTGGCCGCCGTAGGCGATGAGATGGATCGGTGGGATCGTCGCGTCGTCGACGGGATAAGCGATCCCTTCGTTCATCGGGATCACGAGGTAATCCCCTGGTTCGCCCTGGAAAGGATGCGGAAACCGCAGGCTTGCGGGCATCGGCCCTCGGGCTGACAACTCGACGACCAGTTCCGGGCGGTCTGCGTCGAGTTGCAGCACGGCCTGCACTTCCAGGCCGAGGCCGCCGTGGAACAGCTCGCAGCGCAGCCGCCCGGCGCCCTTGATCGAGGCGCTCTTCACGATACAGTCGCTCGCCAGCGCTTTCTGTGTCCAGGCACGAGAGGTCCGGCGGTCTCGCACCACGCAGATGGCATCGGTTGTATTGAAACGGACCTCGAGCACCGCGTTGCTGAGGATCAGCGTCGCCGGAAGGTCCCTCGACCGGAGCGCATGGAGATTGCCGCGCTCGGCGACGGTGTAATCATCCACCCAGACGGTGGCGGGGCCGTACCCGATCAGGCGCGGCTGCATCTGGCAGACGTTGTCGGAAGCCACTACGCGGGCCTGCAAGTGCTGCCAGTTGGGACCTTCCGACGCCGTGCGCTCGCCGGCGGACCAGGACACGATTTTGCCTTCGGCGTCCCAGGTCGACGCGCACAACGTTGCCGTGCCACTACCCGCAAGCTTGACCCAGCAGTCTAGTTCGACCAGGTCGCCGGGCTTGACCTCGAGACGGAGGGCGGGTTCGAGGCTCCAATCCTGTTCGCCGTGGTGTTCGAGACGCAGCGCCGTCTGGTCCGAGTGGACGGTCTTGTTCTCCAGCGCAGACGTCAGGGCGCCTGGGGTCCGCGACCAGAGTCGCCACCCGCTCAAACCCGACTCGAAACCACCGTTGTGGAATTGGCTCTCACCGGCGATCGCCGCCGCAGCGAGCAAGAACAGCATTGGAAGGACCAGCGGAGTGTTCATGGCGCGAGCATGTCACAGAGTCGCGCGCTGCGCGAGCCTGCGATTTCGCGAGGTGAATAGCGGGATCGTTCGTCTGTCCAGAATCCTTGAGCCGTTGAACGCAGCACAGAAACTCGACTTGTCTGGAACATGTTTCACCGATCAAGGATTCCAATGAAGGCAGAATGCCCCGGAGACGAGTCGTTTCCTGCTTGATTCTCGGGGACGGACAAATCGAGGGCGATTCCCACTGCCCGGAAGGCTGGTGGAGCCGAGGGGATTCGAACCCCTGACCCCCACAATGCCATTGTGGTGCTCTACCAACTGAGCTACGACCCCAGCCAAAAAACAGGGTGCACCTTAGGCTGCTCGAGGGCTTTGTCAATTCATTCCCGGTCTCCCAAATCCCCCTCCAGGGCTACGAGATGTTCCCGCGCTTTTCCCCGGATGGAAAGTGGATCGCCTTCACGGGTCATTACGACGGCAACACCGAGGTCTATGTGATGCCGTCCGAAGGCGGAGTGCCCAGGCGCCTGACTCACACCGCGACCATCGATCGCGATGAGGTTGCTGACCGGATGGGGCCCAACAACATCGTCATGACCTGGCGCGACAACGCGACCGTCGTCTATCGGTCGCGGCGAACCCAGTGGAACGCGTGGAAAGGGGACCTGACGCTCGCCCGGATCGACGGCGGCGTGCCGGAGGTGCTGCCGCTGCCCCGGGGCGCGTGGTGCTCGTTTTCGCCGGATGGCAAGCGGCTCGCCTACAACCGTGTGTTTCGCGAATTCCGCACCTGGAAGCGCTATCGCGGCGGCCAGGCGGACGAAATCTGGATTTACGATTTCGAGACGAAGTCCACCGAAAGACTGACCGAGGATCCCGCCCAGGATATCTTCCCGATGTGGCGCGGCGACCGCATCTACTTCGTGTCCGAGCGCGACGCCAACCGCCAGGCGAACCTCTACGTCATGGACTTGTCGACCAGGCAGGTGCGCGCGCTGACCCAGTTCACCGAGTTCGCCGTCAAGTTTCCGTCACTGGGCGATCAGGCCATTGTGTTCGAGAACGGCGGCTTCATTTACAGGCTTGATCTGGCCAGCGAACAGGTCGCCAAGGTGCCGATTGAAATCCAGGAGGATTTCGCCATCGGCCGCGCGGGATGGCGCGATGTCGGCCGCGCCATCACAGGCTATGACGTCGCGCCCGACGGCGCGCGCCTCGTTGTGGGCGCGCGCGGGGACATCTTCACCGTGCCGGCCAAGCATGGGCCCACGCGCAATCTCACCGCCACACCCGGCGTCCATGAACGCAGCGCCGCATGGTCCCCCGACGGCAAGTGGATCGCCTATATCGCCGACGCCACCGGCGAGGATGAAATCTACATCCGCTCCCAGGACGGCGCCGAGGCGCCCACGCAACTGACGTCCGGCAGCGACACGTACAAGTACCAACTCGCCTGGTCGCCCGACTCGAAGCGCCTGCTCTGGTCCGACAAGAAGAACCGGCTCCAGTTCATCGACGTGTCTTCGAAACAAACGACCGTGGTCGACCAGTCGCTCGCCTGGGAAATCCACGATTTCACCTGGTCGCCCGACAGCCAGTGGATCGCGTTCACACGGCCCGAGGAACGACGTTTCCCCAATATTTACCTCTACTCGATCGAATCCCGGCAGAAGACCCAAGTCACTGACGGCTGGTTCGACGTGGGCGGACCGGAGTTCAGTTCGGATGGCAAGCTGCTGTTCTTTGTATCCGATCGGACGTTCAATCCCACCTATAGCCAGGTCGAGTGGAACCACATTTACAGCGACATGGCCCGCATCTACTTCGTCACGCTCGCCCAGGACACGAAGTCTCCCTTCGCACCCAAGAGCGACGAGGTCAAAATCAAGAAGGACGAGGCCAAGCCCGAGACGGACAAAAAGGAAGACCCGGCTAAAGACGCCCCGAAACCGGAGGGCGAGAAGAAGAACGGAGACACGGCGGCCCCGGCGAAGAGCGACGAATCCGCTGCGGAGAAGAAACCGGTCGAGAAGAAGGACGACAAGAAAGTGGTGGTCAAGGTCGATGCAGACGGCCTGGCTCAGCGCATTGCCGTGTTGCCAATCCCCGCAGCGAATTACGGGCAGCTCACGTCGGTCGGCGACAAGCTCTATTACATCCGCAAGGGCAAACTGTTCCTCTTCGAACTCGAGAAGCAGAAGGAGACCGAGCTGGGCGACTTCGGCAGCTACCGGGTTTCAGCCGACCGCAAGAAGATGGCGGTGGCCGCGCGCGGCACCTATGCGATCGTCGACCTGCCCTCGGGGAGGATCGAGACGAGGGAGAAGACGGTGGATTTGGGCGACGTCAAGGTCCGACTCGATCGCCGAGCGGAATGGAATCAGATTTACGCGGAGTGCTGGCGCCAAATGCGCGATTTCGTCTATGACCCGAATCTGCACGGGGTGGACTGGCTGGCGATCCGGCAGCGCTACGAACCGCTCCTCGAGCATGTCCAGCACCGCGCCGACCTGACCTACGTGATCGGCGAAATGATTGGCGAACTCAACCTGGGCCACTGCTATGTCGGCGGGGGCGATTACCCGAAACCCGAACGCATTGCGCAGGGTCTTCTGGGCGCCTCGATCGTCCGCCATCAGCCCTCCGGTTTCTATCAGATCACCAACATCCTCCCCGGCCAGAATTGGGAGGACAAGCTTCGGTCGCCGCTGACCGACATCGGCGTCAACGTCAAGAACGGCGACTATGTCGTGGCCATCGACGGCAAGCCGACCGACCAGATGACGGATTTCTACGCGGCCCTTGTGGGCAAGGCAGGCAAGCAGGTCACCCTGCGCGTCAACGCCGAGCCCAAATCCGAGGGCGCCCGGGATGAGGTGGTGATCCCGATCGCCGACGAGCGCCCGCTCTACTACTTGAAATGGGTGCTCGGCAACATCGAACACGTCTCGAAGGCCACGGACGGCAAAGTGGGTTACGTGCACGTGCCCGACATGGGGGTGCCGGGACTCAACGAGTTCGTGAAGTTCTACTATCCGCAGCTCCACAAGGAGGCCCTGATCGTCGATTGCCGCGGCAACGGCGGCGGCAACGTGTCGCCCATGATTATCGAGCGGCTCCGGCGCGAGCCGGCGATGTGGACCATCGCCCGCAACGGCGCGGTCAATATCGACCCCTCGGGCCAGGTGCTCGGCCCCAAGGTGCTGCTCATCGACCAGTTCTCGGCATCGGACGGCGACATCGTCGCCTACCGTTTCCGCAAGCACAAACTGGGGCCGATCATCGGCCAGCGGAGCTGGGGCGGGGTCGTCGGCATCCGCGGCTCGCTGCCTCTGCTCGATGGCGGCTCGCTCAACCGCCCCGAGTTCTCGCGGTTCGATCTCGAAGCGAAGGAGTGGATCATGGAAGGTCACGGCGTCGATCCCGACATCGTGGTGGACAACGACCCGGCGCGTGAGTTCGGCGGGATCGACGACCAGCTCAACCGGGCCATCGACGAAATCAAGCTGCTCATGACGCAGCATCCGGTCAAAATCCCCACCCCGCCCCCGTATCCGGACAAGTCGAAGTGATCCGGACAGCCCGCATCGTTCAAACAAATCATGAGCATTCGAGTCTCCTCCGCGAACCGGTTTCCGCCGCCGATCAAGTTCATCATCGGCAACGAGGCCTGCGAGCGGTTCAGCTACTATGGCATCCGCAGCATCCTGGCCCTCTACATCAGCACGGTGCTCTTCCAGCACCTGCCGGAGGGCCAGGCCCGCGATAACGCGGCCGGGATCATCCATCTCTTCATCTTCGCCAACTACTTCACCCCGCTGTTGGGCGGGATCATCAGCGACAAGTTCTGGGGCCGCTACAACACGATCCTGTACGTCTCGCTGGTCTACTGCCTGGGCAACCTCACCCTGGCCCTCACGGCCGGCAGCATCTGGGGCCTGTACGTCGGCCTGTTCCTGATCGCCCTCGGCTCGGGCGGCATCAAGCCGTGCGTCTCGGCCTTTTGTGGCGACCAGTTCAAGCCCGATCAGGCCGGCCTGCTCCAGAAGGCCTACGGGCTCTTCTATTGGTCGATCAACTTCGGCTCATTCTTCTCCTTCCTGGTCATTCCGTGGATCAAAGACTCGTTCGAGAAGAACCCCGATGGCAGCGTGCCGCTCGAGGCCTATCGCTGGGCGTTCGGCGTGCCGGGAATCCTCATGCTCATGGCCACTCTCATCTTCTGGCTGGGGCGCAAGTATTATGTGCGCATCCCGCCATCGAGTGAGACGAAATCGGCGGGGTTCTTCCAGGTGTTCTGGCACGCGCTGGCCAGCCTGGGCTCGCGCCAGGCCGGCCAGACGTTCTGGGACGCGGCCCGCGCGAAGTTCTCGGCCCGCGAAGTCGACGCGGCCAAATCGGTCGGCCCGATCCTGATGGTGTTCGCGCCTGTCACGATCTTCTGGGCGTTGTTTGACCAGACAACCTCGACCTGGGTGATGCAAGGCGATCGGATGATCCCATTTCCGGTGCTGGGCTCGTTCCAGATCGGGGCGGAGCAAATGCAATCGATGAACCCAGCCTTTGTCATGCTGCTGGTGCCGCTGACGCTCTTCCTTTATCCGCGCATCGAGAAGTGGTTCGGCATTCGCGTTTCGCCGCTGCGCCGCATGGGCATGGGCATGTTCCTGGCCGGATTCTCCTACCTCGTCGTCGGCTTCATCCAGACTCAGATCGACGCCGGGGGGCGGTTGAGCGTGCTCTGGCAGGCGCTCCCCTATCTGATCCTGACGACGGCCGAGGTGCTGATTTCGACCACCGGCCTCGAATTCGCGTTCACACAGGCGGCGGCTGAAATGAAAAGCACCATCATGAGCTTCTGGCTCCTGACGGTGGCGGTCGGCAACCTGTATGTCCCTCTGATCACCAAATTGCGCGGCGCGGTCATCGCCGGCACCGCGGCGGCCGGGGAAGGCGCGGCTGTCAACGCCGCGACCTTCTACCTGTACGCCGGCCTGACGCTCGCGGTGGCCCTGCTGTTCGTCTTCATCGCCACCCGCTACAAGGAACGTTCCCTCGAACTCACCAGCGCCTCGAAGTAATCACGCCGGACATCCGACAGCAGTCGACGCGACCGAAACTGTTCGACGCTCGCTCTACCACTCCGCCAACGGTCCGGGCGGAACGTCCGGCGCGCTCGCCCCGCCGGGCCGGGCCACAATGACGATCGTCATGTCGCCGCTCGGCGGCGCCACGATCGTCGTCGCGACCATCGTGGTTCCGGAATTGGGCGAATCCCACTCGTTGCGCGGCGTCTCGATGTCGACAGTCTTCCAGGCAGCGCCGGCTGGCTTGAGAATCCGCAGTTCGAGTGATTTGCCGCGCTCAGTAAGTTGCAGCCGATCGCTGCCGGTCTCGCCGGGCCGGGCGCGGGTGACCATGCCCCAGCGCACCTGCGCGCCGGGCTTCAACCCGCCCAACTCGTCCTGAATGACGACGCAACCCGAGGGCAGCAAAGCCACGCCACGCCGGGCTGAATCGACCTGGCCGGCGTAGGCCGAACTCATGTCGATCACCGAGTGGCCGCGCTCCGGGCGGTCGGAGAAGGCGACAACCTTGCCGAAGCCCTTGACGCTCTGGTTCTGCCCGTCAATGACCAGCGTGTTGTGGCTGGCATTGACCAGCCAGGGCGAGAGTCATCTCGGCAACATCGAGATAGTGCGTCGGGTTCCAATCGCTGAAAGCCGAGGCCGCCAGCATTTCCTTCCCCGCCCGCCCGGCGAACTCCGCTCGACCAGTGATGTAATAGGCGGCGGCCAGGTGCAGGACCCGGCTGAGGCAGGCGCGCGACTGACCGAGCAGCCGCCGCCCCTCGAGGGTGCGCGTCACGGGCGCCTGATCGAGAAGCCGCGTTGCCTCTCCGACAATGTGCCCAGCCACGGCCTCCGCGGTCGGTCCGGCCTTGGCTGCCTGTGAGAGGTTGCGGAGTTGTTCGCCGGTGGCGAGCAGGCGCGGATGCCGTTTGGGGGCGGCGTCAATGGCCTTCTGAACGTCCGCCTCGCTGACCTGAGGCGGGAAGGCGGCCGTGGCGCCGCCCGCCACATGGATCGACAGGGCGGTCAGGATGCCAACCATGGGACGTGCGAATAAGGGCTGGGAGACCATGACGAAATCTCTTTGGTTCATCGCGTGTCTGCGACTCTTGGCCCTTGTCCGACGATGTCAAGGCATCCGGCTCATATCCCGTCGCGGCGCCAGTGAGCGGGCCAATTGACCGGCACATCCGGCATAACCGGGACGGTCTGGTGATTGTCAAACCCGTTCCACAGCCGATTGTTCCGCGTCGCCGCGGCCGGTTCGAGCGAGTCGACATGGCCGTCGAGAAACGCGATGTTCGCGCGGCCATGATGGCGCGGAGCAAGGAACGAGGCGAATTCGTAGTAGGCCCATCGCTCTTCCTGGTCGGCGCTGTAGGTTGGGATGAATGGTGGATCGATGATGTACGCGTGATTGCCGATGCGCTGCACGTTCTCCTCCGGCGGCAGTGTGCTGTTGATAGCGTCAGGCAGCATCACTTCGTGGGGTTCCTTGGTGCCAGTCCCGTTCGAGCAGCCAAACGCGATCGTGGCCGACGCCGCCGGCAAGGCGCTCAACAAAACCGGGAAACGCTCGTATTCGCCCGAATACAACTTTCGGGCGCTGCCCAGGAACTTGTAGTTGTAGCCGTAGGGCGCGTTGCGTCCCGCCTGCCAATGAGGCACTGCCGGATCCCGCATGACATCGTATCCGTGCGTGATCTCGCGGGCGAAATGATTGAACCATCGCAGGCGCGAACCATCAGCGAACCTCTCCTGGTGCGGCGGCAGGAAGCCGTACGTGTCCGCGTAGAGGTGAAGGCCCAAGGCGAGTTGTCTCAGGTTGTTCCGGCAGCGCGCGTCATGGGCGCGCCCCTTGGCCCTGGACAGGGACGGCAGCAGGAGGGCCGCCAGGATCGCAGTAATCGCCATCACGACCAGCAACTCGATCAGAGTGAAAGCGCCGACACGCCCCCCTGCTTCCGCCCTGAGGCCCATTCCGACCGCCGACCGCCGCCGATGGCGGATCAACTCGCCAAGACCCGACTTTCTGTTTTGTTTAGACATCGCTCGCTCCCGGTTTTTCGACAGTAGCACGGATAAGACGATTTGGCTCTCGGCGTCTTCCGGCAGTGCGGCTTGGGCGAGAGCCTCCAAGTTGGCGATGCAGCGGCCAATGGCAAGATACAGTTGTCATGACCAAGCATTATGACAGTCGGCCGGTGCGAGCAAGACACAGATGGGCAGCGTGGGCCACCGATCAGACCAAACCCATTGCCTTCTGGAGTTGCCGAATGGGGCCGGACGGGATAAGCTACGGGCCAGTCAAGGAGGCGTGTCCGTTAAGATGCTCAAGGGACCGTTCATCCCGGTTACGACGGCTTACATTGCGGGCTTGCTGCTGGGCAACTGGCTGCCGGCGCCGTTGGCGCTCCTGTTCAGCGCCTGGGCCTTGGCGCTGATCGGAGCCGCGGTGTGGCCGCGACGAAGCGCGGTCCTGCTCGCCGTCGCGCTCGTGCAGGCCGGATGGACAAACCTGGTCGCCCGAACCGCGCTGCTTTCGCCCGCCGATCTGAGAGCCGTCTTGGCGGAGGAACCGCAACTAGGAACGATCCGGGGACGGTTGGCGGGCACGCCTACGCAGCGGGTCGTTGTGCGCGGCAAGCGGGAGGCGCGGCGCACGTCGGTCATGATCGATGTTCAAGCCGTGCGGATCGACGACGGGTGGCGACCGGCCATCGGACGGGTGGCGGCCACCATGAGCGGCGCGCTCGAAACCGGTTACTTTGGCGGGCGGACAGTGGAGGTGGTTGGCGTGCTGCGGCGTCCGAGCGGGCCGGTGGCCGAGGGCTTGTTCGATCACCGCGCCTGGCTCGAGTGGCAGGGTATTCACTATGAACTGGTCACGGACGGGCCCGAGGACTGGGCGCTTGTCGCGACAGCGGACGAGCCCGTTCGCCCGCCGTTGTCTGACCGGTTCCTGGCGTGGGCACAGGGGGTCCTGGCGATCGGGCAGCCGGAGGAGGACGAGGCGCTGCGACTGCTCTGGGCAATGACCCTGGGATGGAAGACGGCGCTGACGGACGAGGCGTCGGAACCGTTTGTCCGGACCGGTACGATGCACATCTTCGCGATCAGCGGGCTGCACATCGTGCTGATCACGGGGATTCTGGTGGCGCTGCTGCGCGTGATGCAGGTGCCGCGCTGCGCTTGCGGGGCGGTGACGGTGCCGATTGTCTGGTTCTACACCGCGGCGACGGGATGGCAGGCCTCGGCCATTCGGGCGACGCTGATGATGACGGTGATCATTGGGGGGTGGGCCTTGCGGCGGCCGTCCGATCTCTTGAACTCGCTGGCCGCGGCGGGGTTCATGATCCTGATCTGGGAACCGCGCCAGCTCTTCCAGGCGAGCTTTCAGTTGTCGTTCTTTGTCGTGCTCGCCATCGCGCTGTTCGCGCGTCCGATCGCGGAGGTGCAGCGGCGGTGGTTAGCCACCGATCCTTTCCTGCCGGAGGAGTTGGTGCCGCGCTGGCGCAAGGCGCTCGAGCCCCCGCTGCGGTGGCTTGCCGTGAGCCTCGGGACATCGACTGCCGCGTGGCTGGGATCCTGGCCGTGGATCGCTCGCTATTTTCACATCGTCACACCCGGCGGCCTCGTTTCGAATCTCGTGATTGTCCCGGTCAGCAGCCTTGCGCTGATGAGCAACCTGGGCGGCTTGATTTGCGGCACATGGCTTCGGCCCCTGACCGAGCTGTTCAACCAGAGCGCCTGGTTCTGGATGTCGTGTGTGATCCGGGTGAGCGAATGGATGGCCGCGCAGCCGTGGACATGGTTCCATGCCCGCTCGCCCGGCATCGCCGCCACCATGGCTTACTACGCGCTGCTCTTCGGCGTGATGATGCCCGAACTCCGACGGAACCGGCGGTGGACACTGACCCTGGCCGTGCCGGCCCTGTGGCTCGCGCTCGAAATGGCTGTCGGATGGTGGGCGGCGCGCGACACCTTGACCCTGACGGTTCTGGCCTTGAGGAGCGGCGCCGCGCAGTACGTGGATGCCCCCGGGCGGAGCGACGACCTCCTGATCGACTGTGGGGATGCACCTTCGGCCAAAGCCGCCGTGGGACCGTTCCTCGAATCCCGTGGCGTCAATTGCCTGGCGCGGTTGGCGGTCACGCACGGGGATGTGCGACATGTCGGCGGAGCGCAAATGCTGGCGGACGCATTTCGGGCCCGACAGATCGTCGCGAGCGGGGCCCCTTCGCGATCGCCGGACTATCGGCGACTGCTCCAATCGCTCGAATCGACGCCCGAGCGCCGTGTCTGGGCCAAAGCAGGCGACACGGTGGCGGGATGGACCGTGCTCCACCCCGCCGCGGACGAACGGCACGCGCAGGCTGACGACAATGCGCTTGTGCTCTCGCGCACATTCGGCGGTGTGCGAATTCTGTTGTTGGGCGACTTGGGCGTCTCGGGCCAGGCGGCCCTGCTGGAACGGGGCGCGGACCTGCGGGCGGACATCGTAATCGCCGGGCTTCCAGCGAAGGGCGAACCTCTGGGGCAAGCGCTCGTCGAGGCGATCCAACCCCGCCTGATCGTGATTCAGGACGCCGAGTATCCCGCAAATGAACGGGCTGGGGCCAGTCTGCGCGCGCGTCTTGAACTCTGGGGCGCGCCGGTCTTGTGCACGACGGTTGAAGGCACGATCACGGTGCGAGTGCGATGCGGCCGCTGGCAGGCCCGAACCATGCGCGGGCGATCGGTCGAGCCCGTTTGTCCAGTCACACCCGGTGTCCGCACGGCGGTCAAGCGCTTGCCTTGCGCGGCTTTGTCCCGGCAGTCTTTTTCTGCGTCTTGGGTCGTGCTGGAGGACGCTCCGCGGGGCGGGCTTTGCCGGCTGCGGAAGCGGACCTGGCCGGTTTGGGCTTGCGCCCGGCGGGCTTGGCGACGCCTCGAGGCGCCGTCTTGAGCTTGGCCAGTTGCGGCATCAGCTTCACATTCAGGAGCGCCGCATTCGATGGATTCGAAAAGAGAGAAGCTCCTCGGCGTCCGGGTCGATCTCGATCTTGCCGTAGCCGCCGTCCTTGAGCAGTTCGCATCCGGCGAGCGAGGGGCACAAGCGGACGCGGAACGGGCGCCAGCACCGGGCCTGGCGGAGCGCTTCGGTCATGCGGCGAATCGAGTTGCCCAGAAACGAGATGCGAGGCATGCCCGCCAGCACCCGGCTCTGCCAGCACACCAGGCGCGTGTGGAGATGCCCGATGACAGTCAGCCTGACTTGCCCGATGCGGGAGCGCACAACGCCTTCACGCCAGAGAAAGGGAAGGGCCGTGGGATCGTGACAAAACAGGACAACCCGTTGGTTTGCGTCCACGCCGCGAAACAAGTCCCGAATCGCCCCGATATGCTGTTCGCGCAGGCACTGCCAGGTTGCGCGCTCTTCCGGCAGCGTTTCCGGCTCGAACACGGGCAGCGCCACAAGAGACGATGCGACGCCCACGAGCACCCAACGGCCGAGGTCGAGCCTCCAGAGAGGGTCCAGCGCGAGGCTGTCCACACTGCGCAGCCAGCTTGCCAGCCGCAGCCCGCCCTGGCCGCCGAACAGGCTCATCTTGCCGAATTCGTGATCGCCGATTACCGCCTGGAACCGTTCGGGAAAGGCGGCGCGGAGTTTGGACAGGCAGATCCTGGCGCTTGCATAGGCGGCGTCGTCGCTCACGCCGACAAATGCGGTGTCGCACGAGTAATCGCCGTTGGCGACCACCAAGTCCGAGTCGCGCGCGGCCAGGATGAAACGGTCCAGCAGATGGTTATGCGCGAACGGGTCGCGCAGCCAAAAGTAGCGTCGGTACGCGGTTGTCAGCAGGCGCAACAACCGGTTGTCGATGGCGCGCGCCTCGTGCCCGCGTCGCAGCTTCTCGGCATCGCTGGCGAAGTGGATGTCGCTGACGATTGCGATGGATTTAGTTTCTCTCACTTTGCCGGGCGAGCAGCCAGAGGGCGTCGGCCAGTCGGTTCAGATAGACCACGATCCGCGGGTTGCGCAACTGGCCGGCGGCGTGCAGCGCGCAGACGCGGCGTTCGGCGCGGCGGCACACGGTGCGGGCGAAATCCAGGGCGGCGGCGTCTGGAGTTTCCCCCGGGATCGCCCAGCCGCGAAACGCGCCCAGGCGGGCTTCGAGATCCGCAGCGAGCGCATCGACCTCCGCCACCATCGCGGGCGTTAGACTGCCGTAGCCGGCGCGTTTGTAGCGAGGCAGGTCGGCAAGGGTGCAGGCCAGCTCGCCCATCAAGACGATCAGGTTACGCTGGATCGTGACCAGCCGGCCGCGCAAAGTCTTCGAACGGGCGGCGACCCGGGCCAGCCCGAGGGCTGCGTTGAGTTCGTCCACGGCGCCGCACGCCTCGACGCGCGGGTGGTGTTTGGGCACGCGCCGGTTGAACATCAGGCCCGTGGTTCCGGCGTCGCCCGTTCTGGTGACAATGCTCATGAGATGTCTGCCGATCGAGTGTGCGCTGCGCTTCGAGCGAGCCCAGCCCGCATATTGACACGCCAATGGTGCACAGGACACTCAGACTTCGCAAGAGGACTGCCATGCGGGTTCGAGAAGCAGAACAACCAGGGCTGCTCTAAAGTCGAACCGGGCGGGTGAGTAGGCGAATGACCTGTCCCGGGCGGCGACTCATTTTGGCCAGGAAGGTCGGACAGGTGCGATCCCGCTTGCGGGGTTGACGACGCGCCCAGGC
>Ga0208939_1000286_pt1 | contig 43044 bp, 33 predicted proteins | sample AD_STIC12_MetaG_FD_184437 | JGI IMG/M metagenome (GOLD analysis project Ga0208939, IMG submission 184437) | Active sludge microbial communities of municipal wastewater-treating anaerobic digesters from USA - AD_STIC12_MetaG (SPAdes) (version 2) | ecosystem: Engineered > Bioreactor > Anaerobic >...
GGAGGGGTTTGGGTCGATTTCGGAGGGTTAAGGCGTGGTATTTGGAGGTTGGTTCCCATGGCGCGGACCCGCCCGGGCGGGCAGTTCTCGGAATTTTCGACGCACCCCGCTTAGGCGATGATTTGGGCCCCCCAGCCCTTCGGAATGGGGCGGCACCGGGCCATCTGCGTCGTTCCTCGGTCGGTCGAGTATCTCAGGGGATACACTCCCTCCCTCGGGCCTTGCATCTGGCCCCGTGGCGCTCCCGCCAAAATCGGAAGTAATTATTGCACAGAGCCTAAGGAATTGGGTCCGCTGCCAAGACTTGAGAGTATTGTTGCTGTTGCGAGCCGGTGAGCTGCAACTGATCCGCGACGCTTTCATGAAGCCGAAAAGATCGGAGTGGGGACGCCTGCCTGCCCTGCCTACCTGCACGCTGGCGGCAGGCAGGGCCCGTCCCCCGCCATGCCAAGTGAAGACGGCGTTTGTCAACGGCGGGGTTGCGCGCCTCTCCGTTGCCGGGTTTGCACGCGCGCACGCTGCATAACGAAGCTTGGCGCTTGTAACTTGCGGCCGGGCCAAGTATTCACACGGTCACGGTCATCCAGACATCTGCATAAGCCATGAATACTCCTCGCGATTCCGAGTCCCCACATACGTCACCGCTCCCGGACCAGGGGCAGCGGCCGCCGTCGGGCGGGGCCCTCTGCGGTTGTCACGCTCACGCCGAGACGTCAGCGCCCAGCGGTTTCTCGCGTCGCCATTTCCTGCAGGGCCTGGGGGCCGCCAGCGCGGCCGTCGGGGCTCTGACACTCACCGTCGCCAGGGTCGAGGGCGCGTCCGAACGCGTAGCCGCGGCCGCGTCGTTTCCCCGCGGCGCGACGCTGCGAGTCAAGCCGGTGTTGGTGTTTGATGCGCCGACCCGACAGGAGCAGACCTCGTGGCGCAGTTACGGCGGAATCCACACCCTCGACGCCGCGCGCGAAGAAGCCGGGCGCATCGGGAAGGAACTCACGGCTCTGAAGACGCAGGCGGAGTTCCCCATGCATGTGCATCCGGTTGAGGTGCTCGATTCCCAGGCCAAGTTTCGCCAGATGCGGGTCGACGACACGGACGCTTGCATAGTCTACGCAGCGGGTTCCTGCACCGAATGGCCGCTCGAGGTGCCGATGATCATGTTCCTGCGTCATCGGTCGGGGCCGTTCTACCTCGGTCTCGAGATCGCGAACTGGCGGTTCCTGCGCCAGAGCGGCGATGTCCCGGCAGTGCCGGGATTTGACGCCGACGACCTGGTGGTGGACAGCCAGGCCGAATTGCTCTGGCGGCTTCGAGCGCTGTACGGGGTCAAGAACGCCAAAGGCACCAAGATGCTCACGATCGGCGGACTGGCCGCCTACAGCTCCCTGGCTCAGGAGAACGGACCGCGCGTGGCCAAGGAGATGTGGGGATACGAGTTCGTCAACGTTACGGACGAGGAGTTCACTGCCCGACTCAAGGCGGCGCGAGAGAACGACGCGGTGGTTCGGCAGGTCGAGGAGCAAACCGCCGCCCTGTTGAAGCTGCCCAACATCAAGCTCGAGACGGATCGGAAGTTCGTATTCAACTCGCACATGGCCCTGCACGTCTGCCGGGAACTGCTCAAGGAGACCGGGGCGAGCAACTTCGGCTTCGCTCAGTGCATGGGGCACGGCCAGATCGCGATGTTGGGCACGCCGGCCTGTTTAGTGTTGAGCCTGGCTAACGACGAAGGCTACACGGCCTATTGCCACACTGACCTGTCGCATACGATGCCGGGTGTGTTGCTGCGCTGGATCGCGAGCCGTCCGACCTTCGTCTGCAACTCGCATCACCCGCACGAGGGGATTTTCCTGGTAGCCCATTGCCAGGCCCCGCGCCGCATGAACGGCCAGGACTACGAGCCGGCGACGATCATGACGCACTACGAGTCGGACTACGGCGCGGCCTGCAAGACCGAATACAAGCAGGACCAGGTGGTGACCGTGGTCGTGCCGAACCTGGCGTGCAACAAATGGCAGGGGTTCCGCGGCAAGGTGATCGGCTCGCCCTCCTATCCGGCCTGTCGTTCGCAGATGGAGATCCTTGTCGATGGGGATTGGAGACGTCTCCAGCGGGAGATGGAAGGATTTCACACGCAAGTGGTCTATGGCGACTATTTGCGGGAAGTCGGTTACGCGCTCAAGAAGGTCGGGCGCCAGATCGCGTGGGAATGTTTCAGTTGAGCCGACTTTCCATGAATCGCCTGCGCAAGCCGTTGATAATTGACAAAAGGGGTAACCCGAACGTCCAACGTGCAACGTTCAACATCCAACTTTCAACGAACCGCTTCGTTGAACGTTGAGCGTTGGAAGTTGGGCGTTGAACGTTCCCCGGTTCATGGGTCCAATGCGCATTAAACCGTTGAATGACAACGCTTTCCATAAATCGACACTCTCGGAGGAGCCGATCCCGCGGCGGCCGGAGAGGACCTATTAGGTGGTGATCATCGTCTCTGGCCAGGGCGTCTCCCGCGACTGCGCATACGCGTCAACCTAGTGAGATCCCCCGCGCTGTTCCTGGAAGCAGCGCTGTCGAGGTTGCCTAAGTCTCTGTATCGGCGTTCGTTGTGGCAGTCGCCCATGCTCTGGTTGGCGTCGAGGTTGCAGAGCGTGGGGCGGGGACGCCTGCCTGCCGCCTGCCTGCCGCCTGCCTGCCGGCAGGCAGGGCAGGCAGGGCCTCCTCGCCCCGAACTCCTTCAAATACATTCTTCGGCGGGGGACGAGCCGTTCCCCCCTCCAAGGTACGGTTCATAGAGAACGTTGACATTCAACGCTGTAATGCGCATGGGGGCCAGACCAGAAGCGCTCAACGCTCAGCCGAGAAGACATGACTCGCCGCGCCAAATGGAGTAGACTCGCCCCGTATATGACTCAATTCACGAAAGCACGTCCTTCGTTTCTCTTGTTTGTCCTCGTCGCTGCGGTTTTTGCCGCGATGATCGGGGCTGCGGGCGAGTCGTCGGCGCCCGATCGAGTTGTCGTCAAACCTGAGGACAACGGCGCGGCGCTGATCAACCCGGACATGGGCTGGACCCTGATGTTCTACTCGAACATCCCGCAGAACTATGGCTCGAAGCTCGAGCCCGCGGATACCGTGGATGAATGGCCTGGGCTGTCCGTGGTCTATCTGCGCCTCCCGTGGGCGTTTGTCGAACCGGAGGAGGGCAAGTTCAACTGGCCGGTCCTGGATACGCCCGCGCAACGCTGGATCGCCAAGGGCAAGCGCGTGGCATTTCGCCTGACCTGCTCGGAGAACTGGACCCGGTTCGCCACGCCCGAGTGGGTAAAGAACGCTGGAGCCAAAGGCGTGTTTTACGAATGGGGCAGGGGACCGAAACCGGACGGCCCTTTCTGGGACCCAGACTTTGCGGACCCGGTTTTCCTCGCGAAGCTCGAGAATTTCCTGCGCGCGCTGGCTGAGCGTTACGACGGGCGGCCGCAGGTGGCCTTCTTCGATATCGGCACCTATGGCATGTGGGGCGAAGGTCACACCGGCGGCAGCAGCCAGATTCCACAGGAGCGCGCCAACGAGATCATACGCCAGCACATCGATTTGCACCTGAAGCATTTCAAGCGCACTCGGCTGGCCATCATCGATGACGTGGCCGGCCCGCAAGTCGAGGGCGCGCATCAGCCGCTCACGGATTACGCGCTCTCGAAGGGCATCACGCTGCGCGACGACAGCATATGCGTGCAACCGCCGCCAAACTCGTGGTACCACGCGGACATGGCCGGTCTTTTCTGGCCCACGCTCCCGGTCATCGTCGAACATGAGCACTATGGCCCGTCCAAAGGGCGCGGCGCCTGGGGGGATGGCTCGCTCTTGATCAAGGCGGTCGAGGACTACCACGCGAGCTACCTTACTATCCATTGGTGGCCGCATGAGATGCTCGCCGAAACACGGGAGACCGTGGACGCCATCAACCTCCGCCTGGGCTACCGGTTGCAACTGCGTTCGATGTCATGGCCCAGCCGCGTTGCCATCGGGAAGCCGTTCGAGGTGGAGAGCCAGTGGGCCAACGCCGGTGTGGCCCCGTGCTACCCGGGCGGGTTCATGGCCCTGACGCTCAAGGATGCCAAAGGCGGCATCGTCGCTGTGCTGGCCGACGGGACCTTCAACCTGCGCGACCTGAAGCCCGGTCCCAAGGGGAAGGCCCCTGTCACATCGCACCGCAGCCGCTTCACAGCCGGTCTGATCGCCCCGGCAACCGCGTCGGGAACCTGCGACGTGTTTGTGTCCGTCGGCGAACGCGACGGCACGCCGGTCATCGCCCTGCCGCTCGACAACGACGACGGGCAGCGGCGCTATCGACTCGGTTCGATTTCACTCGAACCGTAGCCCGCATGGGGCAGGTTCTGGGGTTCTCGGTTTCGCGGTTGTCACTTACCACGTGAAGGGGCGGGCATTCTGATTTTGCCAAACACCGTCGCCTCGGGATCGGCATACCGGCCTTGGAGGATGGGATTGGCGGAGCGGGGTGGTTCGACAATGAGGTCTTCGATGAGTTTGCCGACCTGCTCGGGTGGCATGGCTTCGACCAGGTAGCGGTGCTGTTTTTGGGGTGTCGGTATCCATTCGTTGTAGCCGTGGGTGACGCGCGCGTGCATCAGGCAGAAACCGGGCTCCGACAGTGTCCAGTAATTGCTGGCGCCCCGCACGGCGTACAGGACGGCCGTCAAATCCCACGCCTCGCGATCCTTGAGTCCGTTGTAGAGCTGGTAGCACATGCGGACCGGGTTGGCCTCGGGCGTCTCGACCAGGCGCGCGCCCACCTTGATGGCGGCGCCGATGGCGAATCCGCTGAACACGACAGGGGTTGGCCAGTCGTTGACGGCGCGCACCGAGGCGACGGTGTCGTACATGAAGTTGTACTCGCCCTGGCCATCGGGGAATCGGCCGCTCGGGAAGATGCCCCCCATGCAGACCCATTGCTTGACCTTCTGTTTGACCAGGGCCTCGCCGTCCAGCGGACTCGATTCGTCGGGCTGTGAATCGAGCAGGTTCCGGAGGTTGGTGAGGAATCCGACAGTGACGATGGTGACGCTTCGGTCGGGCTGGGCCGCGAGCAGCTTCCGGCTGAGCAGGGCGGCGTCGGGGGCGTCGCTGCTACGTTCGAGGTCGTGCGGGAACTTCTTGGCGACGGTCTCGGCGTATTGGGAGGGCGTTTCGCGGTCGGAGTCCTTGGTGTTGCGATAACCGTATCGATGTCCGCGCTGGTAGCCGATCGGCACGTCCGGACGCCCGTACCAGGTGTTGATGGCGTCCGCACAGGGGCCGACCCACTCGTTGTTCGAGGAGATGAGGATGCCGAGAATCTCCGCTTCGCCGCGGTTGGCGAGGGCGTGGAGTGTTGCCAGCGCACCGGCATCATCGACATCCTCAGCCAGGTCGACGTCGAGGATGATTTTGACCGGGGGGCCGGCGGAGGCCGGCAGCGGATGGACGAGCAGGAGGCAGGCTCCGCACAGGGCAAGGATGAGTGGCAAGGCTTTCACGTTTGAGATGTGTCGGGGGGCCGGCGGCGCCAAGTCACCAACGTCCACAGACTGATCCCTGCCGCCAACGGCGCCGCGAACGCGTTGAGATGATGGCAGACGGTGTTCTTTCTGGGAAGCGCTGAAATCCGCCAACCTAACCCGCATGTTGTTCTCATGACAGACCACCCGCAGGACCGACAGAATGCTCCCGGTTCCCTTTCTGGGCGCGGTTTTGCCACAGCCCGGATGTCAGACTCCGCGAAGCTTTGCGAAACATCCGGAGCAGGATTGCGATTACGACCGAAGGTGGCGGTTCGATTGCCCACCGACATGCCGGCGCTCCGACGCACTCACCGGACGACAGAATACCGACAACTGTCAGATGCGCCGACTACGCAAGGTGCACAATAAACGCAATTGCGGTTTGACATCATAATCTTAAGAATCGGGGCGATCTTGAGTCCTTGCGAGGCAGGGGCGCCGGCCTACAAATGAACGGACACCGATGTTGTAGGCCGCGTGCCCTCACGCGGCGCGAAGACACACACCGGTGCAGCCGCCGGGTCGGGCCTGCCTGCCGAAGCCTCGGCGCAGGCAGGGGACCCGGCCTAAATGAACCGACACCAATGCTGCGCACCCCTCAGTGGTCAGACTATGCAAAGAGAACAGACATGGAAATGGTTCGGAGAGGCCCCACTCGACTTGCTGGTGATCGGCGGCGGAATTGTCGGCGCGGGCGTGGCCCGCGACGCCGCGATGCGGGGGCTGCGGGTTGGATTGGTCGAACAACACGATTTCGCGTTTGGGACGAGCAGTCGTTCGAGTCGCCTGTTGCATGGGGGATTGCGCTACCTGGCCCAGGGACGCATCGGTCTGGTGCGCGAGGCGAGCATCGAGAAGACGATCGTGCATCGCATCGCGCCGCACCTGGCCGAGCCGTTGCCATTTCTGTTTCCGACCTACCGCGGCAACCGGCATTGGGTGCTGTGGCAACTCAAGATCGGCGTCAAGGTCTACGACTTCCTTTGCCGGGGTCGCAACCTCGGGCAGTCGACCTGGCTCGAACCCGGCGAAGTTTTGGAGCGCATGCCGGGTCTGGCCGAGGCGGGCCTGAACGGGGGGGTGCGTTACTACGACGGATTGACCAACGACGCCCGATTAGTGCTCGACACGTTGCGATCGGCCGCGCGCAGCGGGGCTGGCATCGTCAACTACGGACGGTTCACCGAGGCGACGCGCACGGCGGATTGGGAATGCCGCCTCGAGGATTGTCTGACGGGGAACGTGACGCGGGTCCGCAGCCGCGCGCTGGTCAACGCCACGGGGCCGTGGGCCGAGCAAGTTCCGCACAGCCGGGTCAAACTGCGGCTGACCAAGGGCATTCACCTGGTGGTGAGCCGGGATCGGCTCGCCGTGCCCGACAGTGTGGTCATGACCGAGGACAAGCGGATCCTCTTCGCCATACCCTGGGGCGAACGTGTGATTCTGGGCACGACCGACACCGACTACAACGGGTCGCTCGATCGGATCACGGCGGACGCCTCGGATGTCGCCTATGTGCTCGAGATCGCGAACCAGTTCTTCCCGCGCGCACGCCTCACCTCGAGCGACGTCATCGGCACTTGGGCGGGGGTGCGCCCGCTCATCGCCGCGCCAGGCGGCAAGCCGTCCGACATCTCGAGGTCGCACGAGATCCGCAATCCGGAACCGGGCTGGTGGGATGTGGCGGGTGGCAAACTGACGACCTACCGGCTGATGGCCGAGCAGACAGTCGATCAGATCGCCCGTTGGCTGCAGCGCACCCGGACGCCGCGTCCGGCATTCCGTCCGTGCCGCACGGCGGATGAGCCTTTGCTGACACCTGCAGAGAGAGCGGAAGTCAGCGGGATTCTGCCGCCGCCGTTCGAGCGCCGTGTGGTCGAGCATTACTGCGCCAACGAATGGGCGGTGCACCTGGACGATGTCATGGTCCGGCGGACAAGCTGGCAGTATTACTGTCGGGATGCACGCCAGCGGGCCGAGCAGACCGCAGACTGGATGGGCGAGTGTCTGGGGTGGTCTGAGGCAACGCGCGCCGCCGAGCTGCATCGCTACGAGGCCGCTGTGGACCTGGCAGCGATCTCGGGTGGCTCCGCGCCGACGGACGGGACGATGCGGACAGGATGAGTGCCGCCTCGGACACCTGTGGCTGTGCGCCAGCCTGTATACTGAGGGATCACCTGGATGCACGACACTGCCAACCTCACCCGTCCCGCAGAGCGGGACACCCTTTCCCACCTGCCTGCGCCCAGGCTTCGGCAGGCAGGTCGGATGGGAGAGGGGGGTGAGGGGCCTCAGTCGTGTATCTTGCAGCCCGATCGGTGTGATAGAGAACTGCAACAGACTGTTCCCATGACAGAACGCTTTCAGAATCGACAGGAAGCTCTTGGTTCCTTTTCCGGGCTGGCCGATGCCCTGCGCGCGGCCCGAGACACACGCTGTCTCGAGTTGGGCGAGGGTGTCCTGGCCCGGACGCCGCGCGTCTTTCGCGAGCAGTTCGGAGACCGGCCCGCCGTCATCGTTGCCGACACCAACACGTTCGCCGCTGCGGGCGCGAAGGTGCAAGAGACACTGGCGTCCGCGCGGCAGCCGACGCTCGAACCGTTCCTCTTCACGAGCGCGGGATTGTATGCCGAGCACGGTTTTGTCGTGGATTTGGAATCCGCGCTCCGACAGCACGAGGCGATTCCGATCGCGGTGGGTTCTGGCACCATCAACGATCTGACCAAGCTCGCGGCGCATCGGGTGGGGCGCGCTTACCTGTGCGTGGGCACCGCGGCCTCGATGGACGGCTACACCGCGTTCGGGGCATCCATTACGCACCATGGCGCGAAGCAGACGTTCGCCTGCCCCGCGCCCGCGGCGGTTGTCGTCGATCTCGATGTCATCCGCGCCGCACCGCCCTCGATGAGCGCGTGGGGCTATGCGGATTTGCTCGCAAAGGTGACTGCGGGTGCGGATTGGATTCTGGCTGACGCCCTCGGACTCGAACCGATCCATGCGCAGGCTTGGGGCATCGTGCAGGGCCGGCTCCGGGAACTTGTGTCCGATCCGGGCGGCGTTCGTGTGGGACGTCCCGAGGCCCTTGGCCGGCTTGTCGAGGGATTGATGCTTGGCGGTTTTGCCATGCAGGCGATGCAGTCGAGCCGGGCCGCTTCGGGCGCGGAGCATCAGTTCAGTCATCTCTGGGACATGGAACATCATACGCACCAGGGGGCGGCGCCATCGCATGGACTGAAGGTTGGGATTGGCACACTCGCCATGTCCGCGCTCTACGAATCCATGCTCGAGAAACCGCTGGATCGACTCGATATCGAAGCGTGTTGCGCGGCCTGGCCGGACCGAACGTTTTGGCTCGATCGGATTCGGGATCGTTTCGCCGAAGGCGACTTGTGCGCCGTTGCCTTGCGCGAGTCGGCTGCGAAGCATATCTCGAGAGATGAGCTCCGACAGCAGCTCGAGCTGGTCCGGCGCACTTGGCGGCAGATCGTCGAGCGGTTGCGTCGCCAACTGATCCCGTTCAGGACACTCCGCGAGATGCTGCGTGCGGCCGGCGCGGCAACGGAGCCCGGGCAGATCGGCATCTCGAGAGACCGGTTGCGCGCGAACTTCCTGGACGCCTTTTGCATTCGCCGTCGATTCACCGGACTGGATTTTGCCGTGCGCACCGGGCTGCTGAACACCTGTCTCGATGAGGTCTTCGGCCCGAATGGGATTTGGAGCTCCGATGGCTGAGGAACGGAGCGCCCGCTTGCAGCCGGCTTAATGCGTGCGGAGATCGGAGATGGGAGATGGGAGGTTGGAGGCGGTGCGTCGGTAGGCGGTGCGTCGGTAGGCAGTGCGTCGGTAGGCGGTGTGTCAGACGCGGACGAGGGGAGCCGGGTCTCGGATTCGTGCCAGCCGGAATGTGCGTGCGCGTTACTGAGGAATCAGCGAGATGCACTACACCGTCACCTTCACCCGCCCTCCGGGCACCCTCTCCCACCTGCCTGCGCCCAGGCTTCGGCAGGCAGGTCGGATGGGAGAGGACCGGGGTGCGGGGTCTGTGTAGGGTATCCATCCGACTAGACAGCAAGCCGGCTGCAAGCCGGCGCTCGTGCGCCCGTGGATTCTTCGCAAAATCAGAGAGGGGTCTGGAAGGTGTAGTCGCCGGATCCGATCCCGAACACAGCGGTGTTCCCGTCGGTGCGCAGGAACTTGATGCCCGGGGCCGACGCGGCCGGCTGTCCGTCTTCGGTGATGCGCTTGGGATCGGCCGATGGAATGTACACAAGGGCGGTGGCGTTGGCGGGGATCGAGAGACGCAACGTGAATGTGTCGGCGCTCTTCTCCCAGGCACTCGAGATGCGTCCGCGGACGCAATCATGGGCGGCGCGCACCCAGCGCAGGTCGCCGATGGGCTGAGGCTTGATGAGAATCCGGTTGAAACCGACGGCGTCGGGGGCGGGCTGGATGCCGGCGAGCGCCTTGTAGAACCACTCGCTGACGGAGCCGAACATGGGGTGGTTGTGCGAATACGTATTGTCGCTGAACTCCCAGTGTTCCCAGAGGGTGGTCGCGCCTCGTTCGAGCATGTGGCCCCAGCCCGGGAACGTTCTCTGGTTCACAATGCGATACGCGACGTCGGCTCGCCCGGCGTCGGTCAGGGCATCGAGCAGGTACTTCGTCCCGAAGATACCGGTGGTGAGGTGATCCTCATGGCGGGCGACATCCCGCACGAGCACATCGAGCGCACGGGCCTGTCGGTCGGCGGGGACGAGTCCGTAATGGAGTGCGAAGGCCTGGCAGGCCTGCGTCGCGATGTCGTAACGCCCCGTATCTGGATCGAGGAATTTCCGATTGAAGGCATTTTGAATCGAGTCGGCGAGCGCATTGGCCTCGCGGGCGTCGGCGTCGCGCCCGAGCGCGCCGGCGAGCCGGGCGAGCAGCCTGGCGTTGAAGTAGTAGAAGGCCGTGCCGGTCAGGGCGCGCGGTTTGGGCGCCAGGCTTTCATGGTCGCTGATCCCGTTGTCGAGAATGCCCTCGACCGCCTTCGCGCGCAGCAAGGCGACCCATCGACGGGCGGCGTCGTACTGGTCCTCGATCATGCGCCGCTCGCCGTAGTACTGACGGAGTTGGACGAGGAGGAGCGGCTGCGCCGTTCCCCAGCCGACGGGGCCGGACTTGTCGCCAAGGCCTTCGTCGCTGATGCCGACAAAGGGCGCGGTCTCGGTGAAGCCGCCGTTGGGGCGGACGTCATCGACAAGATCCTGGGCCGCCTTTGCATAGAAGCGGGCCATATCGAAGTTGAGCATGGCCATCTCGCTCGAAGCGACAATGTCGCCCCCGTATCCGAATTTCTCGCGATGTGGGCAATCGGATTGGACGCTGAAGATGTTGCTCAACTCGGTCCAGAGGACCATGCGTTGGATGCGATTGAACAAGTCGTTCGAGCACTCGAACGAGCCGGCGCTCGGGACATCGGAATTGAGGCGCAGACCTTCGAGCGCGTCGAGGCCCGGCGTGCCGGGGTAGCCCGTGACCTCGACGTATCTGAACCCGTGGAACGTGAAGCGCGGCGTGTATACCTCGGTGCGGCCCGTCGTCGCAGGGCCCCGCAGCTCCGATTCAGACATGCGTCCGCCCCGCGTGGGCGAGAGCGACACGGTGAGCGGATCGCCCAGGTTCTGCGCAATGCCGGGCGCGGCCGAGTCGATGGCGTCGCCTTTCAAGACGTACTCATCGATCTGGAAGGCAGTCTTGGGCTGGCCGACGCCATCGTATCGGTAATCTTTTCCACCACCTTTGATCTGCCCACAAACGGCGGTCATGCCGTTGAGCGTGCCGTCCGGTTCGAGCAATTCGCCGTAACGCAGACGGACGCGCGTGCCAGCGGGGCCGCTGACGCGCAGACGCGCCCACCCGGCGAAGTTCTGTCCGAAATCGAAAATGAAGAGACCCGGCCTCGGTTCGGTGCGATTGACCGGCTTGATGAGGGTGGTGATGCGGATGGGCGGGGCGTCCTGGGCGCGCAGAGAACCGAGCTTGGGAGCGGTGGAGCGGAGGGTGTGCGTCCACTGCGAATCGTCAAAGCCGGGTGTGTCCCAGCCGGGCTGTTCACGCCGGGCGTCGTAGACTTCGCCCAGGTAGACGTTGTTCCGCACGATGGGGCCGTCGCACGCGCGCCAGGTCTCGTCGGTGACCACGGTCTGGGAGGTGCCGTCGACAAACTCGACGACGAGTTGGAGGATGGCGCGCGGTTCACCGTGCGGGAGGGTGTCGCGCAGATTGATGTGGTTCCAGAGGCGCAGGGGCAGGGGATTGAACCAGCCGTTGCCGAGCATCAGGCCGAGTGCGTTCGGGCCGCGCTTGAGTTGGGCGGAGACGTCATAGGTCGAGTACAGGACGCGCCGGGCGTAACTGGTCCAACCCGGGTCGAGGACATGGTCGCCGACCCGTTCCCCATTCAGGCGCAGTTCGTAGTAACCGAGCCCGCTGACGTAGGCCCGGGCGCAGCGAATCTCCTTCTCGAGGGCGAACTCCTTGCGCAGGAGCGGCGCGGGATTGTCCTCGAACATCTCGGCGTCCGGAATGGCCCGGTCGGGTTCGGCCTGAATCCATTGGGCGCGCCAATCCTCGGCGTCGAGCAAGGCGGTCTCGAACCAGGCCGGCTCGCTGAACTCCGACGGCTCGTCGGCGGTTGCCCAGACTCGGACCTTCCACCAGACCCGCTGGCGTGAGCGAAGCGGTTCGCCTTCGTAGAGAACGTGAATCGAGTCCTCTGAAAGGACCTTGCCGCTGTCCCACAAGTCCCCTTCCTCGCGGGCCAGGATCTCGGGCCTCGATGCGGCGAGCACATGGTATGCAGTTTGCGTTTCGGCGCGACGGTCCGAACGCATGATCCAGGCCAAACGCGGCTGGCGGCAGTCGATGCCCAGCGGGTTCGCGCGGAACTCACAGCGGAGGTTCCCGACGACGACCCCTGCGCGTGTGTCCAGGCCATGAAGGAATGCGAGGACGGCGGCGAGGATCAGGAGGCGGAGTCTTCTAGTTTTCATAGAGCTTGGCCACGGCGGCGGCGCGGGAATTGTCCTGGAGTTTGGCGTAGATTTTGCGGAGATGGTTGCTGACCGTCGAGGTGGCAATGTTGATAATCTCGAAGGTGCGGCCGTCAAAACGGGCCAATCCTGTCGGGGTGTCGATCCACAGGTGGCCGTCTGGTATTGGGAGCAGTCAGGGCGAGGTCACTCGATCTGATAGGCGATGACCGCATTGGTCCCGTTCCGGCTCAGATGTGTGATACGGGTGGCGCGTGGGCCGTCCAGCACGTAGAACCGAATCCCATCGGCGATCGGGACCGTGAATGTTCCCCCGGTGACCATCCGGGCCACAACCGTCGGACTGCAGTCCACGCCTGCCACATTCGCCGTGTTGATCGCGTTGACCGCCTTGGGCTCGATGGTGTAGGGACCGGCTACCGATGTGGCGGATCGACAGACCATCGGGTACCAGGCTCGAACGACGCCGTCCGGGTCGGTGGGATCGTTGATCAGCGTCTCGGACAGGCTGTTGAGATCGACCGAGTAGAGGTGATGATACGCGCGGCCGCCCGTCTCTTCCCACAGGGAGCGCACCGGATAGAGACCGTCGGCTTCAACGTAGAACTCGAAGTAGGTGTCTGCGGTGTTCCCCGGATTCTCCCACAGCACCTGGGCGTCGGCTCCGGCAAAGCGCGAGGCCGAGTAGAGGCCAGCGCGATCGTCGGTATGGATGCGGAAGCGATGGACGCCCGCCTTGAGTTCGAGGTAAGCGAGCGACTCGACGGCGATGTTCTCATACGTTCCGGAGCACAAGCCCGGCACGTTGGCCGGCTGGCTTTCGGGAGTGCCGCCTTTGTCCCAGCTCAAGACTTGCACGATGCTGGTGGCTGCCAAATCGATGGGGATCAGGGGCGGCACGGCGAGTTGTTGGCGGGCTCGTTCGAGGGTGTTGGCCAGGAGGACGCCGCCGTTTGCGCTTTGGACCATGCGCACATCGAACCCGCGAACGCCCAGGCTGCCGACGGGCAGGCTGCTGCTGGCGGGGAGGTAGGGATAAGCGCTGGTCCAGGTCCATGTGTGGCTGCGTGTCACCCCGGCGCTGTCCACGAAGGACACCACGTTCGTGTGCCGAGTCCCCCACGGAAGCACGGTCGAGATCGGGTAGGTCACAGTCGCGCCGCCGAAATCCTGAACTCCGGGATTGTCGGCCTTGTGTACGACATAATCGATTGTCAGGGACCCGCTCGGGACCGGCATGCCATCGAGCGAGAGCGTGATCGAGGTTGGCTCGACGTACGTGTCGCGATCCAGAATGCTCACGCTCACGGTGGGATAGAACGCCGTCGCCTTTCCGGCAGGCTGGGGCGACAGATCGGTCACAATCGCGGGCATGGCGCCTGCCGCTGGAGTCGATGCCTGGAAATTGTCGAATGTGGCCTCCGCACCCTCCGTGGCCGACGGGTAATTGCGTTGCCAGACGAACAGGGCGCAAAGCCCCGAGAAGTAACTGCTTGCCGCGTCCTGGCACACGATCGAACACCACGGATTGGCGAGGTCCGCCTTGTCGAAGAATCGGAAAAGGAAGGTGAAACCGTCGTGGCAACTGACTTCCAGGCGGTAGGCGCGGCTGGTGTCCAGGAGGATACCCTCCAACACGCCCACAGTCCCGGAGTCTCGCTCGTCGACGATGCGGGTGACATACAAATTGCGGTACCCGGAGGAATACGTCGCGGCATAGCCGTCCGTTGTTCCAAGGCCGATGTCGGAGAGGTAAAAGAGCATGCCTGTCTCCTGCGGCCAGACATCGTTCCATTCGAGCATGTCCACACTCACAACGAACCGATCCGCAAGAGACACGTCCGGACGAAAGCTCCCTGCGCGCGAGTTGCCCATGCCGCCCGGGTCATTTCCGGTGGGTGGGGCATAGATTCGGTACGCCTTGCCGCCCGTGTCGTCGGGCGGGAACGTGTACACAGCCTGGCCGTACGCGGGCAGCGTGTAATGCTGCCATCCGGTGTCTGTGCCTGTGTTAAAGTCCCAGGACTGAGCCTCGATGCGGGGCATGACTGGACCGCAGAGAACCAGGGCCAGGACGGAGGCCAGGGTGAGGCCGAAGGCAACGTGGGCAGGCAAATGACGATCGCCGCGGAGAGCAGACGTTCTTTTCATGGAATTCCTTTATCACTCGTCTCGTGACCGACCGTGGGTTGGGCGCGGTCTCGATATCATGTGTCGGAAAGTCTGGTGGGGCGGTGGTGGCGAGTCAAGACGCCATTCTTCCCGAAGAACAATGATCAGCGCCGTCTGGCGACGGCGGCTACGGAGGCGGAGTAGCCGTCCCGCAACTGCAGGACCAGCGAGCCAAAGCCCCTCCAGCCCTTCGGGGCGGGGCGGCACCGGGCCATCTGCGTCGTTCCTCGGTCGGTCGAGTATCTCAGGGGATACACTCCCTTCCTCGGGCTTCGCATCTGGCTCGGTGGCGCTCCCGCCAAAACCGGAATTGATTTTTGCACAGACCCTAAGCGGCGCCGCTGCGCGGCGCAAAAGCTCGATCTGTCGACAACGAGTTTTACCGTCCACCGACGCACCGTCCACCGACGCACCGACGCACTGACCACTGCCCCGAACTCCGATCTCCGATCTCCGAACTCCGAACTCCGATCTCCGCGCGCCTCAGGTCGACTTCAAGCCGGCTGTTCTGGCGTAGGTGAGGGGAACGACCAGCACGGCGCAATCGGCTTTGCGCACGATCTTCTCGGCCACGCTGCCGAAGAGGACCTGGCCCACGCTGCGGTGATGACCGTGCCGGCCCAAGACGATGACGTCCACCTGCGCGGCTCGCGCAAACTCGAGAATCGTCTGGGCCTCGGAGCCGATGCGGAATTCCACCTTGCAGTCCTGGCTGGGCGGGATGCGGGCGAGGTAACTGGCCGCCACTTTGGCGTCGATGGCCTTCTTCGCCTGGTCATTCACATTATCGATCTCGGCAATATAGCTTTTCCAGAACTGGGCATCGGGCTCGTGGATGACGTGCAACAGGTAGAGTATCGATCCAGGCCGCCGGATGGCGGCATCGAGAGCGAACTCGAAGGCGGCATCGGCGCTTTCCGAGAAGTCGGTGCAGAAGAGGATGCGCTTGTAAGCGGACTCGGGCAGTGGGGAGGAATGCATGGGACCTATGTCACCGGGTGAGCGACGGCAGGTAGGTGGCGATGGAGGGGAAGATCACCAGCAGGATGGCGGCCAGCACGAGGGCCCAGAGGAAGGGGAGGCTGCCCCGGAACACCTTCTCGAGCGGGACATCGCGGGCCATGCCGCTGACGACGTACACGCAGACGCCCACGGGCGGCGTGATGACGCCCATCATGGTGACGACAACAATCATCACGCCGAACCAGATGAGATCGTAGCCGAGGGCCTGGACGACCGGGTAGAGAATGGGGATGGTGAGAATATCGAGCGCCAGGGCATCGAGGAAGCATCCGCCAATCAAGTAGAAAAGGATGATGAGGCCGATGATGCACCAGCCGGGCAGGGGGAGCCCGGCCAGCCACGACGCCAGGTTGGATGGCACCTGGGTGACGGCCAGGAACTTCCCGAAGATGATCGCGCCGGCCACGATGACCATCACCATGCACGAGGTGCGGATGGTTTCGTTGAGGCATTGCAGCATTTTGTGCCAGGTCAGTCGGCGCTTGAGCAGCGCGATCGCGAAAGTGCCCGCCGCGCCGATGGCCGCGGCCTCCGTGGCGGTGAAGTAGCCGCGGAACATCCCGCCCATGACGAGCACGAAAAGCACCAGCGTCTCCCACACGCCTCGAAGAGCCACGATCTTCTCGCGCCACGAGAATTGGGGGCCGGGCGGTCCCAGATTCGGGTCGTGGCGGCACTGGATGTAGATCACCCCGCAGAAGAGCAGACTGATCAGCAGACCGGGGGCGACGCCGGCGATGAAGAGCTTGCCGATGGACTGCTCGGTCAGGATCGCATAGACGATGAACACGATGCTGGGGGGGATGATCATGCCGATGCCGCCGCCTGCCGCGACACAGCCTGTCGCCAACTGGAGATCGTACTTGTAACGGCGCATTTCGGGGAGAGCGACGGACGCGATGGTGGCGGAGGTGGCGGGCCCCGACCCGCAAATGGCGCCGAAGGCCGTCGAGGCGCCTACGGTTGACATGGCCAGACCGCCGGGCAGGCGTCCCATCCAGTGATAGGCCGCATCGAAGAGACCGCGGCTGATGCCGGTATGGAACGCGACCTGCCCCATCAGGATGAAGAGGGGGATGGTGGTGAGGCTGTAGTCCGAGAAGGTGGTGTACAGGTCGATCGTCGCCATGCTGAAGGCCGCCTGCGGCGAGACCATGACCGCAAACCCGATCAGCCCGACAAAGGCCATGACAAAGCCGACGGGCATCGAGCCCGTCAGGAAGAGCAGGAGCAGAATGAAACCGATCAGGGCGCCCTCGGTTGATGTCACGGCTTGATCATCGGTTTGCCCGGGTGGGTCAGGTGATAGAGTTTGATGAGCACCACCAGGACGCAGGACACGGCCAGAACGTACGGCAGCCAGAAGACCGGGAGTTCGAGCGTCATGCTCACCTCCCCCTTCGCGCGAAGCGAATTGCCGTAGTCGAGACAGCCCCAGGCCAGCAACCCGAACAGGGCCATCGCGGCCGACCGCATTAGTGCGTCCACAACGATGCGTCCGCGCCGGCCCAATTTGTGAAATAGGAACTCGATGGCCACATGGCCCTTGGTGGCCGTGGTGTAGGGCAGGGCGGCCGCCACGGTGATCGTGGCGGCGACCTTGACAATGTCGTACGCGCCGGTCAGGGAGAGTCCGAGTTTGCGCAAGATGACATCGGTGCTCGTGACCAGCATCATGACCATGAGGCCACCGCCCGCCAGCCAGGCGAGCGCGTGGACCAAGCCTCGCAGCGCCCGGTGGTAGAGGTCGATTGGGGGGCGCGCACCGTCCGACAGGGCAGGGGACGGACTCATTTGGCCGTGACGACTTTGGCTAGTTCAGCCTTTATGTCCGCCAGAAACTCCTCGCCGGGCAGGTTCCTGACTTTGGCCTGGGCGATGAAGCTGTCGAGGACCGGTTGGACGGCTGTCTTCCAGGCCTGCTGTTCGGTATCAGGCAGATCGATGAACTGGCGTTTGAGATCGGTGACGTACTCGAGTCCGGCCTGGTCGGCCTGATCCCAGGCCTCGCCGTGTTTGACGATCCACTCCTGGCTTGCGTCGAGGAAGATCTGCTGGATGTCAGGGGGCAGAGCGGCCCATTTGTCCTTGTTCATGACGACGAACATCGCGGTGGTGTATCCCACGGCCGTGGCATCGATGACGTACTCGATCGTCTCCCCCTGTTTCCAGCCTTTGAGGGTCTCGATCGGGCAGAGGGTGGCGTCGACGACACCCTTCGAGAGCGCCTCGTAAGTCTCCGGCTGGCTCATGGCAATCGGTGTTGCGCCCAGCGATTCGACGATCTTGGCGGACAGTCCCGTGGCGCGGACCTTGAGCCCCTTGAGGTCGGCGAGCGATCGGACCGCCTTCTTGCTGGCGAGGATGCCGGGCCCGTGCGCGTGCACGTAGAGCGTTTTGACATCGGCCAACTCGGCGGGCTGGTACTTCTGGATCATCGCATTGGCGATGCGCGTGGCCGTCATGCCGTCGGGATAGCCGACCGGCAGGTCAAGACCCTCGATGAGGGGGAAGCGTCCGCGCGTGTAGGCAAAGCAGCTCATGCCGAGGTCGGAGATGCCCTTAGTCACGCCCTCGTAACACTGGTCGGCTTTGCTCAGTGAACCGGCCGGGTAAACCGTAATCTGCACGCGCCCGCCGGTCCGTTTCTGGATTTCATTGGCCCAATTGGTGGCCGCGATGCACTGGACGTGCGTTGGCGGGAAAAAGATGCTGTAGGAGAGCCTAATCACATCCGCCGGTCTGGCGGGTGTGGCGGATTGGGCATCGCCTCCGGTCTGGGTATCGGCCGGTTTGCAGGCTGTCAGGCAGAATCCGGCGAGCAACGCCGCGCCCGCCGACAGAATCCAGGGTTTCATGTTCATAGGACTGCGTTCAGGTTCTGGTTGCGTTTCAACGTCCCGAACCAAGCCGCGGGTTTGGCACAGCCCGGCAGGAACGCTTCCGAGCCTTATAGGACAACCCTCCCTCGGGCACAACAACTCTTACGAGCCCGCAACTCTGCATCGGGTGCATCTGGAGGTTGTCGGTTTGTGCCGATGTGTGTCTTTGCATCGCGTGGGAACACGCGGCCTCCAAGGTTCGGTTCATGGAAGCGTTGACATTCAACGGTTCAATGCGCACGGGACCATGAACCGGTGCGGAGCGGCGACGCCTGCCTGCCGGCAGGCAGGGCAGGCAGGGCCTCGTCGCCCCAGACTCCTTCAAATACATTCTCCGGCGGGGGACGAGCCGTCCCCCCCTCCAATGGGCATCATCGGTTTGTAGGCCCGGTGCCCTCACCGGGGGCGACAGAACATTGACAATCTCCAGATGCACCGGTCTGCATCTCGCGCTTTTCGAGTTTCTCGAGCACCGCGCACAGGGCTTCGAGCCGCGGGATGGGAATGCCGGTGGCCCGGGCCCGGCGAAGTGGTTCGAGGAACAGGCTCTCGATTTCGAGCGGCGCGCCGCGCTCGAAATCGAGCAGAGTCGAGGCCCGATAGGCGCCCATGCAGCGTGTGCGGGCGATCATCCGATCGGGGAGGTCGCCGGCAATGGGAAAACCGGCCTGGCGTCCGGTGGCAACCAGTTCGTCCATGAGTTGGCGGAGCAGGGCGGTCCAGCGGGGATCGCGAAGAAGTTCGTCGGTTGCCAGCGTGGTCACTCGATCGAGCGTCCGCGGCAGGCGGCCTTCGAGGACGTTCTGGATGCCGGCGATCCCGGCGACGCCCAGGCCGTTGAAAGGGATGTTCCAGACCAGTTTCTCCCAATGGGCCTGGGCCAGGTCGGGCGTCATGTCGCAATGGATTCCGGCTCGAATGAGGCACTGAGCCACGGCCCGGGCGCCGTCGGTGGGGGCTTGACAGTATTGGCCCAGGACGATCTGGCCGTGGGCAGTATGGCGGACAACGCCGGGCGCGATGCGGTTGAGGCAGACGAAGCAGAGGCCGCCCAGGACATGGTCGGGGCCGAAGAGGGCGGCCAGAGCCTCTTCATTGCCCAGGCCGTTTTGGAGGGTAAGAATCCAGGATTGGGGACCGACCAGCGGGGGCAGCAGGCTGGGGAAGGCGTGGTTGGCAGTGGCCTTGAGCGCGATGATGACGAGATCGCAAACGCCGATCTCGGCCGGTTGCCGGGCCGGGCACGGGAAAGCCCGGAACTCGCCGTCGGGGCTGATGATGCGCACGCCTTCCTGGCGGACGACCTCATAGTCGGATCGCAGCAGAAAGAAGACCGGGAGACCGGCGCGGCAGAGTTTGGCTCCGTAGAAGCTGCCCACTGCGCCACAGCCGACGATCGCGATCTTCATGATGCGGGGTGAAACAAAAACAGGCACCCCGAGTCGATCAGGGTGCCTGCGCGGGGAGAGAACGGTTACTTGCCGAGGATTGCGTCCTTGGCGGCCTTCGCGACGCGGAATTTCACGACCTTCTTGGCCGGGATTTTGATTTCTTCGCCTGTTGCGGGGTTGCGTCCGACACGCGCCTTGCGGTTCACAAGCACCAACTTGCCGATGCCCGGGAAGGTGAAAGTGTTTTTAGCGTTCTTATATGCCAACTCACACAGTGTGGCCATCACCTCGCCCGCCTGCTTCTTGGTGATGCCGACTTTGTCGGCGAGGGTGGAGGCAATTTGGGACTTCGTCAATGGTTTAGCCATAATCTATCTATCGGGTTTAATGGTTAGGTAAATTCACCGGTCGACGCGGGTGGTTGTAGCAAGCTTCAGCAGTGGCGCAAGTAGAAAATCCAACGTTTCAGGCCACTGTGTCACGCCGGATCAGGGCCGCCTGCCCGATGAGGAGCGCAACATCCTCGCACCGGAGGCGATCGGTGTTGAATGTGAGATCGTAGTCCAAGGGATCATCGATTCTGGCCTGGAAATGCTCCTTGAGATAGCGCTGCCGGCCCCGATCCGCTCTCTCGATCAGTTCGGCGGCCGCCTTGCGATCGAGTTCGAGCCGCTCCTGGACGCGGGCGATCCGTTTCTCGATCGAGCCCACCAGGCGGACGTGAAGGACATGCGGCAGCTTGGCGGTGACAATGTTGGCGCCGCGCCCGATCAGAATCACGTGGCCGAGTTCCCCAAGTTTCAGAATGGTCTCGACGGTTTTGTGGGCGAGCGTCCACGAGGGCGGATGCAGGCCGAGGATTTCCTGCATCATGTCCTGGACTGCCGAGACGCGGTCTTCGGGCATGAACTGCGCGAGCTTGCGCGGGAGATTGTGATCCTCGAGCACCTTCTCGACCAGTTCCTTGTCGAACACTGTCCATTGGCATCCCTCCGCGGGCGCGTGCGCCTCGAGGAATCGCGCGAGGTGTTCGGCCACCAACCAGGCACCGGACCCGGCGAGTCGCGAAATGGTCACAGCAAGCTTGCGGGGCTTGGCGGTCTCCGGAGTGCCCGCCGAGGGCGGGGACATCTGGCAGTGAATGAAACTGCGGCATCGGTCCAGGTTGGCGGGCGGTCTCATAACGGGTTCCTTTCAGCCACCGTTCGAGCATATCAGGTTCCGCCGGTTTGCCCAAGCGTTTTTCTGGATCGGGCAGGCGGTGCATTGGGTTCTTGTCGGCGGGAATCGAGTTTGCGCCGCGTGGGCCTGTTTGCCGCGCCTGCCTGTGTCGTGCCCGACACGGCAGACAGGCCGCTGCGCTTTGCGGCGCAGGCAGGGCACGCGGCCTACGTGCGATTACGATTACGACAAGCCGGGAAGACTGAAAGAGCTGAGATGGGTCGCCCAATGCGATCGGGTGCAGATCGGGTGCAAATCGGAGTTGGCATTTCCAGCGGGTCACTCTAGGTTCCCCGCGCGCATGCCGCATCCGCGCGTGCCCGCTCGGCGCAATTGGAACGAGAGTCGAGGCCGGGATGCGCACGGACGAACGTCCTGCGGTCCCCGCGATGGGGGCTGGCGCGGGCCGGCGAAGCGAAACCGACATGGGACAAACGCTGACGACATGCACCTTTTGCGGTGTCGGGTGCGGGATTTACCTGGAAGCGGCGAATGACCGGGTCACCGGGGCCTATCCCAGCCTCTCGCATCCCACGAACCGGGGCCGAATCTGCGTGCGCGGCTGGCACGTGCATGAAGTGGCGAGTTCGCCCGAGCGGCTGCGATCGCCGCTGCTGCGCCGCGGTGGGCGGTTGGTGGAGGCGACGTGGGACGAGGCCCTGGGCTACATCGTGGGTCGGATCAAGGAGATTCGGGCGCGTTACGGGCCGGACGCGCTTGCGTTCTTCAACATGCCGCGCTGTTCGAACGAGGAGAGTTATCTGCTGCAGAAACTCGCGCGCGCGGTGATGGGCACCAACAACGTCGATCACGGGTCCGGCCCATACTGCAACAACAGCATCAACGTCCTGCGCGACATGCTCGGCGTCTCGGCAACCACCAACTCGATCGGCGAGCTGTTCCGCAGCGATGCGATCGTGGTCGACGGGGTAGACCTGGGCATGCAATTGCCCACCATTGGCGGCATCGTCATCCGCGCCAAACTCGACGGGGCCAAGCTGATCGTGATCGATCCGCGGCGCCATTTGTTGGCCGAGCATGCGGACTATTTTCTACAGGTGCGTCCGGGGACGGAGGCGTTGGTCTACGCGGCGATGGCCAAGGTGATTGTAGACCGCGGGCTGATGAACCAGTCCTTTGTCAAGACGCACTGTAGAGATTACGACGCCTTCGTCGCGGCGGTGGGCCGCCTCGATCTGCTGGGGGCGGCCGAGGCTTCCGGTGTCGCGCCTGAACTGATCGAGGGGGCGGCTCTGGCTTACGGGCGGGCCCGCGCTGCCGCGTGGCTCTACTCGACCGGCGTCGAGGCGCGCAACGAGGACAGCATCCGATCGGCGGTCAACCTGGTCCTGCTGACCGGGAATGTCGGGCGGCCGGGGGCCGGGGTCTACGCGTTGACCGAGCACAACAATTTGCAGGGGGTGTGCGACATGGGGGTCTCGCCCCAATGGCTGCCGGGCTACCGGGATGTGGCCGACGCCACGGCGCGGCGGACGTTCGAGCAGGCTTGGGACACGCCGCTGCCGGCCCAGCCCGGTCTGGGGGCGCGCGATATGTTCGAGAACGGGAAGGGCTCGACGGTCAAGGCGCTCTGGCTAAGCCGGTATGATCCGGTGACATCGGCGGCATCAAACAATGTGGCGGACGTCCTGGCGCGAATGGAGTTGGTGGTCGTGCAGCATCTCTTCCCGGTTGCGGCGGCGGAGCAGGCTCATGTCGTCCTGCCGGTGGTGGCCTACGGCGAGGAGGAAGTCTCCTTCACCAGCACCGATCGCCGCATCCAGCTCGCTCGCCAGGTGCTGCCCTCTCCCGACGGGCCCATGCCGGTCTGGCGGCAGTTGATGTTCCTGGCGCGGAGTTTGGGCGCCGGCTGGGCGTACGAGTCGAGCGCGCGTGTCATGGACGAGATCAGCAGGGTGGTGCCCGACTACAGCGGAGTGAGCCATGAGAATCTCGGGCGCGACTACGGGCGCCAGTGGCCGTGCACCAAGGACCGTCCGCTCGGCACGCCTTATCTTTTCGACACGGGCATTCCCGGCCGGTGCTTCCGGTTCCGCGCGGTCGCGCCGCCAGCCGAGGTGGCCCTGCAGCCGGCGGGTTACCCCTTTGCATTGATTTTCGGGCATTCGCTGTATTACTGGCATCAAAACGTGCTCGTGAAGCACAGCGAGACGTTGCGTCGGGAACTGCGGGTGCTGCTGCTCGATTATCCCGAAGGATTCGTGGAAATCAGCGATGAAGACGCCGCCGCTCTCAAAATACGGGATGGCGGTCGCATCCGCCTGGTGGCCGAGAAAGGGACGGCGCTGACGACCGCCCGGGTGGCGCGTGAAGTGCGGAGCGGGACGATTTACGTCCCCTTCTTCGTGCGAGAGGTCGCGCGCGATCTGACAGGACGGGCGCGCAGCGGTTTGGGCGACCTCGACGAGCCTGTCTTTGTGCGGTTGGAACGGGTGGATTCGCAATGAGAGCGCGTGTGATCGATCAGGCGGACGTCTTGAAGCTGGTGGACCTGCTGCGTCAGGACCGCCAGGTGATCGCCCCGTTCTGCGGGCGGGGCCGGGACAGCTATTTCGATGTTGTGACGGATGTCAATCGGGATCGGATTCGCCTCCACGTGCCCAATCCGCTCTATCCGCCCAAGCGCTGTGTCCTGCCGCACATCGAGCGGATGATGCGGATGCGGCGGGCGGCGGGCGGCCTTTGGAATTTCGAGCCGGACTATGCCGAGACGCCTCTGGCGCTTTTTGGCGTCCGTTCCTGCGACGTGGCGGGCGTTCGGCATCTGGACCGCTTCTACCTCGGGCGGGAGTATGTGGATGCGTACTACGAGCGGCGGCGGCGGAATCTGTTCGTCGTGAACATGGTTTGCACGGATCCTGAAGTCGACATCGACGACAACTGTTTCTGTGTCTGCGCGGACACCGGGCCCGCGGCGCGCGATGCCTTCGATCTGCAACTGATGGATCTGGGTGGCGGAGAGTACCTCGTGGTGGCCGGGACCGCGGCCGGCGAGAATCTCTTCAGCGCTCCGTTCTTCCGCCCGGCCACCGCGGCGCATGTCGAGCGGCGGCGGGCGATTCTGACGGAGGTCCGCGGACGGTTCCGGAGCACGACCAGTTGGTTTGCGGCGACGGTGCGGTACATCTCGCGCGGGGACGTGCTCGACGAGACGTGGGAGGAGATTGGGAACCGCTGTCTCGAGTGCGGGGCGTGCACGTTTATCTGCCCCGCCTGCACCTGTTTCACCGTAAGCGACCGACGCATCGGGAAAGACGAATACGAACGGGTTCGGATGTGGGATTCATGCGCCCTGAAGGGCTTCACGCGGATGGCGGGCGGATTCAATCCGCGGCGGGCGGTGCATGACCGACGCAACCGCCGGTTTTTCCGGAAGCTGGCGCATTATTTCATCCAGCGGGAGCTGTCGATGGCCTGTGTGGGTTGCGGGCGCTGCGCGGCGGTGTGTCATGGCGATGTGGGCATGCCCAGCGTTGTCGAGATGATCCGTCGGGCCACGGCGATCGCCGTGCCGCCCACCGCCGAGTCTGCGTCGGTCCCGAGTGAAAAGGTCACCGCGTGAGTTCGACAGAGAACATCTACTTGCCCAAGGTGGTCCAACTGGACCGTGTCGTGGACGAAATCCACGAAGTGCGAACGTTTGTCTGGCACTTCGAGGATCCCGTGGACCAGGCGGCGTTCAAGAAGTTCCGTCCGGGCCAGTTCGCTCAGGTTTCAATCTTCGGCGCGGGCGAATTTCCGGCCTCGCTGCCTCCGAGTCCGACCGAGAACGAGATGTTCTTCACCATTCGGACGGTCGGCGGCTGCACGGCTGCCCTGCATCGCTTGCAGCCCGGCGACCGATTTGCGGTGCGGGGTCCGTACGGCAACGGCTTCCCGATGGACGATTATGCGGGGAAGAACCTGGTGTTTGTGGCGGGCGGGATAGGGCTCATTCCGCTCCGCTCGTGCATCGTCTATGCGCTGGCGCATCGCGAGCGCTATCAGCGCATTCAGATCTATTACGGCGCCAGGACGCCCCGCGAGTTGATGTACCTCTCCAACCTGCGGGCCTGGGAACAGGCCGCCGAGATCGAGTGTCAACTGACCGTCGATCGCGCGTCCGACGGCTGGACGGGCAATATGGGCGTGGTCGGGAGCCTGTTCAAACGCCCTGGCGTCCGTGTGCCGGTCGAGAACACGATCGCCTTCGTGTGCGGGCCGCCAGTCATGTTCCGGTTCGTCATTCGCGACCTGCTGGACATGGGGTTTCGGGAGGACCAGATCATGTCTACGCTCGAACGCTACATGAAGTGCGGCGTGGGCAAGTGCGGCCATTGCTGCATCGGCGTCGCCTACGTCTGCGTGGACGGCCCGGTGTTTACCTATGAACAAATCAAGAAACTCGGCGAGGATATCTGATGCTTGATGTGCGCGCCCAACTCGAAGCGTGTCTGAACGGACGCGTCTGTTTCGTTGGCCTGGGCAACACGGACCTGGGCGACGACGGGGCGGGAATGCGTCTCGCGGAGGCGTTGCTGAATGGGCTGCATCCGGGCGCGGCGCGGCGCGGGGAGGACGAGGTGTTCGACGCCGGGGCGTGCAGCGTGGTGCTAGCGGGAACCGTGTTGGAACGATGGGGGGCGGCGTTGGGGCGCCTGGACGTCGACCGGTTTGTGTTTCTGGATGCCGTCGACTTCGGCGGGCGCCCTGGATCGGTGGTGTGGCTCGAAGGCAAGGAGATCCAGGCGCGTTTTCCCCAGGTGTCGACTCATCGAATGTCTTTGGGCGCCTGGGCCCGCTGGCTCGAGGCGGATGGCTCGAAGCGGGTGTGGCTGCTGGGTGTGCAGCCCGAATCGTTGCGGGCGGGCCGCGGCCTTTCCGCGCCTGTGACCGCCGCCGTGTCGGCGTTGGCGCTAATCCTCATCGACGCCCGCTCGCCCAGGCAATCCGAGATGTCCGACTCGAAGGCCGCACCGATGCCTCTCGGGCCCGCTCCTGAGGAGACTTCTGGCGTTGTGGCCATGTTCGGGAGTTCGAGGATTTCAGAGATGTCAAACATGCCATGGTAGCACGCGACCTTTTAAACCGCTTGAAGGAGAGGCTGGGTCCGGCGTTGCTGCGCGTGGACACCCCAGCGGACGACCGAATCTTCATCCATGTCGAACGCGATGCGATTCGCGCCGTGTGCCGTCATGTGTTTCGGGACCTGGGCGCGCGGTACGTGATCAGCATCGGTGCGGATGATCGTCCTTTTTCCGGGGAGTATCTCGTGGCGCACGACTTTGCCTTCGACGCCACCCATTTGCTTGGCAGCGTGGTCACCCGCGTTCCGGAGAGCGATCCGCGGCTGGACAGCATCACACCGGACGTGCCGGCGGCGAACTGGGCGGAGCGCGAGCTCCGCGATTTGGTGGGGATCGAACCGGTGGGCCATATCGAGCCGAAGCGCCTCATCCTCCCCGACGGATGGCCGGAGGGCGCGCATCCGTTGCGCAAGGATGTGGCATGGAACTTCGTGCCCGAGGGGTACGATCCGGAGCGGGAGTTCAAGTTTGGCGAGCCGCCCCCGGGATGCACAGTGGTGCCGTTCGGACCGTTTCATCCGACGTTGGACGAGCCGGCGCATTTTCGGCTCTACGTCGAGGGCGAGGTGGTTCGTGGGTGCGAATACCGCGGGTTCATGGTCCATCGCGGAATCGAGAAGCTCGCCGAGTCTGTTCTGAGCTACAACGACATTCCGATGGCGGCGGAGCGAATCTGTGGGATCTGCGGCTGCGTGCACAACGTGGCGTATGCGCAGGCGGTCGAGGAGGCGGCGGTTCTGCGGGCGCCGCCGCGAGCCGAGTACATCCGGACGATCATGCTCGAAATCGAGCGGTTGCACAGCCACCTGTTATGGGTGGGGCTGGCATGTCACATCCTGGGCTTCGACACGCTGTTCATGCAGAGCTTCCGCATCCGCGAACCGGTCATGTGGATAGCCGAGAAGATCAGCGGCAACCGGAAGACCTACGCCCTCTGCCTCATCGGCGGGGTGCGGTGGGATCTCACCCTTGAACTGATTGCGGAATTGCGTCGGGTCCTCGATGCGCTCGAAGTCGAATGGCGCGCCGTGATCAAGGCGGTGCTCGGGGACAAGAACCTGCAGCAGCGCGCGCGGGGTGTGGGCGTGGCGGACCGGAGCCTGGTCGAGGAACTCTCGTTGATCGGGCCGGTGGCGCGGGCGGCGGGCGTGCCTCTGGATTGCCGGCGGGATCATCCCTACGCGGCCTACGACCGCGTCGAGTTCGAGGTTGTGACGCACGAGGGCGGGGATGTCTGGGCGCGCATTGTGGTGCGGATGAAGGAGGTGTTCGAGTCCATCGAGATCATTCGCCAGTGCCTCGACAAGATGGAGCCGGGTCCGATCCAGTTGGCGATTGCGGACGAACTGCCCGTGGGGCGCTACGGGTTGTCTTCGGTCGAGGCGCCGCGGGGAGAGAGCCATCACTTCGTGATCACGGGCGAGAACCATCGTCCGCGTCGGTGGCGTGTGCGGGCGCCGACCTACCAGAACCTGCAGGCTGTGCCGGCCATGATTAAGGACCAGCAATTGGCTGACATGACGATCACCCTGGGAAGCATCGATCCCTGTTTCTCCTGCACGGACCGTTTCGAGATTGTGGATCTGGAGACCTCTGCCACGCGCGTCTGGTCGGCGGAGGAGTTGGCGCGGCTGGCGCGCGCGGGACGCCGTTGAAAGAGAGGCCATGGAGTTACTGACGATACTCGGATGCGTGGCGAACGCGGGTCTGGTTCTGGCGCTGGCGCCGCTGGGCGAAGGCGTGTTGCGCAAGGTGACCGCCCGGCTTCAATCGCGCCAGGGGCCCCCGCTGCTCCAGCCTTACTTCGATCTGCTCAAGCTTTTGGGCAAGGAGGACATCGAATCGGGCGAGACCCCGCGCGTCCAGCGGGGGGCGGGTTACCTGGCGCTGGCGACGGTGCTGACAGTGGCGTGTCTGCTGCCTCTGGGTTTTCGGACGCCGCTGGCGGGGGTGGGGGACGTGATTCTCCTGGTTTACCTGATCACGCTGGCGGGCATTTGCACATTGCTGGCCGGGTGGGGGGCAGGATCGACGTACGCGCTTCTGGGCTCGAGCCGGGAGATGATGACGATGATGGCCCTCGAACCGCTCTTTGCCGTGAGCCTGGTGGCCGGAGCGGTTCAGACCGGGTCCTGCCAGGTGGACCGGGTGCTTGACGGATCGGTGTACGGCACGGGCGGCGTCCCGTGGTCGGGACTGATCCTTCTGATGACGATGGCGCTGGCGTTTCCGGCCTTTGTGCAGCGGCTGCCCTTTGACGTTGCCGAGGCGGAAACGGAGATAATGGAGGGGGCCTTGATCGAGTACTCGGGACCCAAGCTGGCGTTGTTCAAGTATGCGCAGATGGTCAAGCTGCTGGTTTACAGCGCGCTGTTTGTGGCGCTCTTTGTGCCTTGGGGAAGCGACAGGGGATTCCCATTGGGCTGGGTGCTGTTTTGGGGGAAAGTGTTGGTGATGGTGCTGCTGGTGACTGCCGTGGCGGCCAGTCACGCGCGGTACCGGATCGACCAGGCGCTGCGGCACTTCGCGCGTCTGCTGGCGTTTGCGGTGGGGGCGCTGGTCCTCGCCTGTTACGGTCTATGAAACCGCGGCCGACCACGAGCGGGAAAGGAACATGCCGATGACGTCGTTGCTCAGCAAGATCCGGGAAATCATGGTCGGTTGGAACGCCGGGCGGGTGACCCTCCCGTATCCGGCCGCGCCCGCGCCGACTCCGCCTCGGTTCCGGGGCCGTCCAATCTTCGATGCCACCAAGTGCATTGGCTGTGCGGGCTGTGCCAACAATTGCCCGGCGCGGGAGATTCTGGTCTATGACGTCTGCCAGGAGATCCGCATTCTCAAGTATCTGGGGCGTCGTTGCACGTATTGCGGGCGCTGCGCGGATGTGTGTCCGGAGGGCGCGATCACGATGAGCGGCGAGTTCGAGAATGCGACTCCCGCGATCGGCGACATCGAGCAGCGGCTCGAGCTGTTCATGAGCACGTGTCAGCGCTGCGGGCGCTGCTTCACCGAGCCGAGCCCCCTCGAACAGTTGAAGCTGAAGGGCTACCGGTTCGACGATCTCGAGCACGATCGCTGGGTGTTCCGGTCGCAGGGGTATCTCGAGAATTCGCCCGTCGTGGACGATCTGACGATCGAACTGGATTGAGTCAGGAAGGCTATGCTCAAGAATATCTGCCAGAAGATGCTGCGCCGCTCCCTGTGGGTCTATCACGCCAACAGCGGCGGCTGCAACGGATGCGACATCGAGGTCCTGAATGTTCTCACCCCGTATTATGACGCCGAGCGTTTCGGAATCAAACTGGTGGGATCGCCCCGTCACGCCGATGTGATGCTGTGCCAGGGGCCGGCAATGCGTTCGACGGCGTGCGCCTTGCGCCGCGCCTACGAGGCCATGCCGGCGCCAAAGTTGGTTTTTGCCATCGGCTCATGCGCCTGCGGCGGTGGCCTGTGGCACGACAGTTACAGCGTCCTGGGGCCCGTCGAGAAACTGTTGCCCGTCGATTTCTACATCCCCGGATGCCCCCCCCGGCCCGAGGCGATCCTCTTCGGCGTCGCGGCCGCGGCGGGGTTGGTGGATAAGAAAGTCGCCCCGGTGCGCTTCAAGCAGGCCGAGTTCCCGATCCCTCGCTATCACCCCGAACACCTCCGCGGGCGCGGCGAGTTGGTGGTCTACGAAAAGGCGGAACGCGTCTAACTCGGATTTCTCAACACTTGAAGGAGTAATCTGAAATACGGGCTGACATTTGCACTTCTCCCGTGTACTCCGGCTTCGCGTTGGTCAAAAGTGGTGAGAAATGCAGGCTAACCCGGACCGGTCAGTATTTCTTGACGAACTTTTTGCGCGGATCGTCCTCGGGCGGCGTGTCCGAGGGGGCCGCACTCGGTGCGGAGGCGGGGGGAGAGTCTTTCGGGGCGTCGCCGGGCGCGGACGAGGGCGGACTCGGTTTCGGCGGAGAGGCATCGGCGGCTTCGACGAAGGCCATGCGCAAGTTGGTCAGGCTTTGTTGGAGGAGGTCGTTCTCGCTCTTCGAGAGGTTGCCTTTGGTCTTTGCGGCCAGCATATCGAGCGTGTCGATGAAGACGCTGGCGGCCTCGACATCGGTCTCGGTGGTTCCGGTTTGGGGATGAGGCGCTTGGCCCAGGAAGATGAGGGCCATGTTTGTCTGTTGGATGACAAGATTGGCAAACAGGGCCGTTTGATGCCGGGAGGCATCCGGCGTCGAGGCGGATGAGGCGGATTGGTCAGTCATGGTTTTCGGAGGATTTGCGGCGCTCGATGTCGTGATAGAGGAAGCTCACCAAATGGCGCAACCGATCCTCGAGGTGAACGGTTTCGAGGATGACCTGGCGCTCGCGGGGCGAGGGCAACAGGGTCGCGGAAATCAGGTCAACCAGTTGCTCGGGATCGTCGACCTGGCTGAGGTGCCGCAGCACTTCACGAAAGGCCTCCGTGGCCGTTTCGTCCGGAGTGGCCGGTCCCGCGCCAAGTCCGGCGTCGGCGGTCAATTCAGCCAGAGTCTTGAACGGCGGTTCGAAGCCCAGTTTGAGGCGCTCGGTCACCAGGTCGAGCAAGCGGACAGCCAGCGCCTGAACCGCCTGCGCTGACGCCGCCAGGCGCGGCAGGTATCGGATGCCATGAATGCGGTATGGCCGGTGTGGAACTCGGCGCATCAGTTCGACCCGGGCGATGCCCTGGAGCACCAGGTTCGATGTCCCGTCCCGTTTCTTCACCGAGGCTCGGACCAGCCCGAGCCCAGCCACGTTCGCCGGGCATTCCCGGACGCGTCCTGGTTTCTGCATGGCCACGGCGATCATGCGATGGGTTTCGAGTGTGTCGGACAGCATCCGGCGGTACCGCGGCTCGAAGATATAGAGCGGCAGCATCGCCTGCGGGAACAGGATCACGTTCGGCAAGGTCATCACCGGCACCTCGGTCGGCAGTTCCATATGTGGATTCTAGTCTGCAGTGCGTGTAATGCAAGAAGGCGCGAGCCTGCCTTGCCGGCGGCGGGCGGTCGCCGCTCCACGTTATGCATTGGCGCTGCTCGTGATGCCAATCGCTGATTTGCGTCTGGCAAATCCATGCTTCATTCTTGGAGAAGCGACATGAACGTCCCGCAACACTCAGGCGCCGTGGACAGCAAGGGCTTCCTCCCGATGACCCGGGCGGAGATGTCCGCATGGGGATGGGATGCGTTGGACATTCTGATCATTACCGGGGACGCCTATGTCGATCACCCGTCTTTTGGGGCGGCTGTGATCGGACGGGTTCTCGAAGCCGAGGGATTCCGCGTGGGCATCGTAGCGCAGCCAGACTGGAGGCGGCTTGAAGCGATCGAGGTCATGGGACGGCCCCGCCTCTTTTGCGGCGTGACGGCAGGGAATCTGGACTCGATGCTCGCCAATTACACGGCCGCGCGGCACAGGCGCAAGGAGGACGTTTACAGCGAGGATGGCCTGCCGGGGAGGCGCCCGAACCATGCGGCAATCGTCTATGCGCAGATGTGCCGGCGGGCTTTTCCAGGCCTGCCGGTTGTTCTGGGGGGACTCGAAGCCGGGATGCGGCGGTTCGCGCATTACGACTATTGGGAGGACAAGCTGCGTCCGTCCCTGCTGGCCGACGCAAAGGCGGACATCCTGGTTTACGGCATGGGGGAAGTCGCCGTGCGCGAAATCGCGCGCCGGCTGCGCGCGGGTGTGACGGATCTGGGCGGCATTCGCGGGACGGCGCGCCTGCTCGGCGGACGGGAGACCTCGACGGTCGGTTTTGGAGACTGCATCCGGCTGGCCTCGTGGGAGGAATTGCGGCGCGATCCCAAACTTCTCCTTCGCCTGACCAAGGTGGTTGAAGCGCAGCAGACGCCCTACTGCGGCAAGCGATTGGTCCAGGCGCATGGGAACCGCGCCTTACTCCAGGAACCGCCCGCCTTGCCACTGGACGGGCGCGATCTGGACGCGGTCTATGAGTTGCCGTTCATGCGGGCGCCGCATCCGGGGTATCGGGGCAGAATCCCGGCCTTCGCCGCGATTCAGGACTCGATTGTCGTCTCGAGGGGTTGTCCCGGCGGATGCACCTTCTGCGGGCTCGGTTTTCATCAGGGCAAATTCGTATCGAGTCGCGGCGTGGATTCGGTGGTTGCGGAGATTCGGAGACTGGCGGCGGGTCGGACATTTCGGGGCACGGTGTCCGATCTGGGCGGTCCGACGGCCAATCTATTCGGTGCGCGCAACGGGCATGTCGAGGCGTGCCGACGCTGTCATCGGCCCAGTTGCCTCTGGCCGCGGATTTGTCCGCACTTTAGGATTGATGAAGTGAAGGGGATCGAGTTGCTGCGCCGGGCGCGGGGGCAGGCGGGTGTCAAGCATGTGTTTGTCCAGTCGGGCATTCGTATGGACATCGCGCTGCGCACGCCGGCGTACCTCGAAGAACTTGTCCGCCATCATGTCTCCGGGCACCTGAAGGTCGCCCCCGAGCACCTGCATCCGGACGTGCTGCGTCGGATGCGCAAGCCCGCCGTCGATTTCGAGACGTTTCTTAAGCAGTTTCATCGGTCGAGCGAGGCGGCGGGCAAGGAGCAGTACCTGGTGCCGTATTTCATTTCGAGCTTCCCGGGCTGCACCGACAAGGAGATGGCCGTAATCGAGCGTTTTCTCAAGCGCCAGAACTGGAATCTGCAGCAGGTGCAGGATTTCATCCCACTTCCCATGACGGGGGCGGCGGCGATGTATGTGACCGGATTGGACCTCGACACGGAGCAGCCGATTCCCGTGGTGCGCAACGCCGGCGATCGAGCGAGGCAACAGCGGCTGCTGCGTCCGAATCGGCCGCGCGCCACCCCGCGTGGCGTCTCGAGTCTTGACGACTACGACGCCGGCGTCAGCCCATGATTCTCTTGAGCGTGCTGGGGGGGGCGGGGGCGTAGGTGAGCGGTTCCATCGAGCATGAGGCGCGGCCCTGGCTCAGGCTCCGCATCGCGCTGGCGTAGCCGAACAACTCGTGTAACGGGGCATGGGCCTCGATGGCCGCGAGCCCGTCACGGTGCTCGGTGTGGACGATGAGTGCGCGGCGCTGCTGGAGGTCGCCCAGGAACTCCCCCAGGTAGGTCTCGGGTGTCAGGATATCGAGCTTCATGATCGGCTCGAGCAGGATCGGTCCGGCCTGTTCCAGCCCTTTCTGAAAGGCCTCGTTGGCGGCGATGCGAAAAGCCATTTCGTTCGAATGCTCCTGGCTCATTTGGCCGCCCAAGATCGAGATTCGAAGCTTAGTGAGAGGGTAGCCGGAGATTCGGCCGCCGCCGTCGCCACAGGTTTTGAGTTCTTCGACCGCGGCTGTCACGAAGGGGGCAGGCAGGGCCTCGGGCGGGCAGAGGTTGACCACGGTCACAGGCTGCGCGCCAGAGTCGTCGGGCTCGATTCGGATTCGCAGTTCGGCGAACAGCGGCTGGCCGGCGATTTGGCGCTGGCAGACGCCGGTGACATCGACGCCGTGTGCGACGGTTTCGCGATAGCTGACCTGGGGTGTATGGAACCGCACGTTGAGGGCAAAGTCGCGCAGCAGGCGGTTCTTGATCACTTCGAGATGCAACTCGCCCATGCCGTTGATGAGCGTCTGTCCCGTCTCGCCGTTGCCGACCTGCAGGCTGGGATCCTGACGCTGGAGCAATGCGAGCGCGTCGGCGAGTTTCTCGCGTTCGGTGGCGCTCTCGGGCTCGATGGCCATCGAGATGACGGTCTGCGGGAACTGGATGGATTCGAGGAGAATCGGGTGCCGCGGGTCGCAGAGGGTGTCGCCAGTGATCGAATGCCGCAGGCCGATCAGGCCCACGATGTCGCCGGCCGCGGCCTTCTGGACCTGCTGTTCCCTCTTGGTGGCGTGGATGCGCCACAATTGCGAGACGTTTTCCTTCTTGTCCTTGCCCGCGTTCAGAGCGCGTGTGTTGGCCTTGAGTTCGCCCGAGTAGATGCGTACCCAGGACAGATCGCCAGTCTTGGCCGGAAGGACCTTGAAGACCAGGCCGCAGAACGGCTCGGAGGAGCGGGGGGGGCGGCGCTCGATGTGGCCCTTCCGGGTTGGGTTTTCTCCCTCGACGGACGGCAAGTCCAGCGGGCTGGGCAGGTACCAGGCGACGGCGTCGAGGAGCGGCTGCACGCCGATGCCACGCAAGGCCGAGCCGCAGAGCACAGGCTGGATTTTTAGAGCCACGGTCGCCTGGCGGATCACCTGGCGAATCAAGGCCGGCGGGATCGGCTTTTCGAGAAGAGCCAGTTCCGTCAGTTCGTCGCTGTGCCCGTAGAGCTTTTCGAGCATTTGGTTGCGCCACGACTCAGCTTCGGCCCGCCGATCCTCGGGGAGATCGCCCCGTCGAACCACCCGGCCGTCCGACTCCCCGTCGAATTCGAGCATCTGCATCTCGATCAGGTCGATGACCCCCCGAAACGCATCGCCGGCGAGGACGGGGCCGGCCCCAACCGGGATCTGGAGCGGGACAGGCTGGGCGCCCAGGCGCTGCGCAATCTCGCCGCAGACGCGCTCGAAACCGGCGCCGTCACGATCCATCTTGTTGACAAAGGCCAGACGCGGCACCCGATAGCGGTCGGCCTGGCGCCACACGGTTTCGCTCTGCGCCTGGACGCCTTCGCGGGCGCTGAAGACGACCACGGCGCCATCGAGCACCCGCAGGCAGCGTTCGACTTCAGCCGTGAAGTCCACATGGCCCGGAGTGTCGATGAGATTAATGTGGGCATCCAGCCAGTCGAATGTGACGCAGGCCGAGTAAATGGTGATCCCGCGGTCCTGCTCCTCGGGATCGCAATCGGTTTCCGTGGTGCCGGCATCGACCTCGCCTGCGCGATGCTTGCTGCCGCTGCAGAAGAGCATGTGCTCGGTGACGGTGGTCTTGCCCGCGTCGATGTGGGCAATGACCCCGATATTGCGGATGCGTTGGATGTCGCGTGGCATAGAGTTGTTTCGTTTTGGAGAGGGAGGTGCCGATCATGCGACGCTGGGTTTCTCTGGAATCCTTGATCGGTTGAATATGTTGCTGACAAGTCAAGTTTCTGTGCTGCGTCAAACGGGTCAAGGATTCTACTAAGAGTCTGTGCAAAAACTAGTTCCGATTTTGATTGCTGAGCAGTTCATCCAGAAAACCGGATGTGGGACCGGACGCGATCCCTGCCTGGACGGAGGCCATCAAGACCTGGCGCGGATCGAAGTCCACCGGCCGCGGATTGTCCGTAACCACCAGACTGAAATCCCAGAGACCGGGGATTTCAGACAGGAGCGCGAGGCAGGCGCGGTGGAAGTCGTTCACGCTCGAGCCGAAGCGGCTCGGATCGCCGCCGACTTCGTTGAGGGCGGCAAAGCGGTTGTAGCAGTAAAAGGCGGTGTCTTCGCCGCCATTGGCCATGGCCGGGCATGTGAACTGTTGGAAGCGCATCACAAACTCCGCGGCGAGCGGGTCCTGGACGCGCAGTTGCAGCAGACGATCGAGAAAACCGAGCGCTGCGTCGGACAAATGAGAGTTCACACTGCGGACCTGCGTGACGGCCTCCGATGCGGCGGCCCAGTCGTTTTCTGAACAGATCGAGGCTTCGGCGTGCGGAAGACGTGGGTCGCCCAGCATCCGTCCGCGCATTCGAGCCGGAGACGATGATACCCTGTGGGGAGCCAGCGGGGCACAGGCAGGAGCCGGCGAACCAACAGTTCCCCATTTGCGCGCGCCCTGCCCGTCTCGGGCAGGCGATCGAGCCGCGATTCGCATCGGCGCACCTCGCCGTCTTCGAGGCGCCCCTCGGTGCGGACCGATCGGGCCGGAAGGCGTTCGGGCAATTGCAGACCAATGGCGCCTGGGCGCCCGCGCCAGACGACGTGCACGGGTTCGAGGGCGCGGCAGGCACGGGTCTGACGGGCTTCGCGCAAGGCATCCGGAACGTCGGTGGCGCGGCGGACGGGCACGCCCATGGCGCGGAGAATGGCCAGGAGCGTGTCGGGACTGGCGAATCGGCGCTGCCGTGCCATGTCCAGATAGCTCGTGTGGACGCCGTGAAGGCGGGCGAGCGTCTCGAGTTCGTTCCCGTGCGGGCGTGAGTGCTTCATCGGCTTCTCACGTGTGGTCAGGGCGCTGTCTTCGCGTTCGGGGCGGGGGCCTCATCGATCTCGAGTGTGACATGACGGGGTTCGATATTCTCGAGGTTCAGCTTGGCCGGGTAGGAGAGTTCGGTGCTGGTGATGCGGAAGGTGCGGCGCCCGCGCCGCGCATCCCAGAGTTGCAGCACGAGGCGGATATCGCCGGAGCCAAGAAAATCGAACTCCTTGCGCGGGGCGGAGAAGCTGGCCACAATGCTATCAGGGCGGACCATGGTGACAACGAGATTGGTGCCGAGCAGCCCGTACTGGACAGGGATCTCGAAGGAGCGGTGGACGATCTGGCTGCGATGGACGACCACCAGCCACAGGCTGACGGCCAGAACCACTGCCAGCACCTTCTCGCGGTAGTTATGATGGTAGAGATCGCGCCACAGACGGAACTCGGGCTGGGGAGCGATCTCGTGATAGAAGGCTTCGAGGATGGTGGCCAATTCGCTCGAATCGGCTACCATTCGGATGCGGCCGCGCCGGACGACGGAGATGGTGCCGCGTTCCTCGGACACGACCAGGCAGAGCGCGTCGCTGCGTTCGGAGAGGCCCAGGGCGGCGGCATGGCGGGTGCCTCTGCGGGGGAGTTCGTCGAGATTCTTCGAGAGGGGCAGATAGACGCCGAGTTTGTCGACCTGGTTGCCCTCGATGATGACCGCACCGTCGTGGCCTGGCGAATGGGGATCGAAGATGCTCCGAAGCAAAGGTTCGCTCAATCGTCCGTTGACCTCCTCGCCCCCCTGCACGTGACGCGCAATCACGTCGTGCCCGCGCACCACCACCAGCGCCCCGATGCGGGCTCGGGCCAGATCGCCCAGGGTGCGGGCGAGGATCTCGACCTCGCGGCGGGGGAGGCGCCGGGCCTGGCGCCGGTAGAGGGGCAGGCTGCGCTCACGCCACCACAGGCCCACCCGCTCGAAAAAGTAACGGAGATCCTCCTGAAAGATCACCACGAGCGCGACGAGGATGATCGCGAAGAAACCCCGCAGCAGCGTGGTCGTTAGTCGCAGATCGAGCTTCCAGGCGCCCACATAAAGCAGGCCGAAGATCACGATCCCAACAACGATGAGCGAGGAGCGGCGCGTCCGTTTGAGAGCTACCAGGAACGTGTAGATGATCAGCATGACGACCGCGATATCGACAAAGTCGGTGACGCGGATCTGAGTCAGGGCGAGGAGCAGGTATTTCAGCCAGTCCATCGGTGTTCAGCTAGCAAAGGGTTTGCGGGGCTCGGTCGTGCTCCGGATGCGCAGACGGCCCCTCAGGCGCTCGGTCAGCACGCGTTCGCGTTCGCTCCATTTTTCTTCGGGCGCATCCAGCCCGATGCGGCAACTGCCTCCCCCGATCGGCCCATGGCCGCCGGCCTGGGTGCGCTGAACGAAGACGTTGCGCAAGACCTCGCCCGCCTGGGCGTCCTGATGGACGCTGCGCAACGAGACGTGCAGGCGGCCCTTGTAGCGCCCTGAGACAAAACACCACTGGGCACGTTCGTACGTGAGCAGGAACTCCGCCACCTGGGAGACGCGATCGGGCGCGTCGACCAGCCCGAGATGCGACACCACCAGGCGGCGGTACTGGACGGCTTCGCGGATGCCGCGGCCCAGGACGCTAAAGAACTTGCGGGAGCGGAGCGGATTCCGGATGCGCGCCAGGGCCCGCATGTCGGCATGGCGCATCACCTCGAGGTAGGTTTGCGTGACGTCGCCGCGGCGCGCCCGGTACAGATCTAGCGTGTCCGTGAGAATGCCGTATGCCAGCGCGGTCGCAACGCGCGCCGGGATATCGGCGCTGGCTTGGAGCAGGGCCTGAGCGACCAGAACGCAAGTGGCACCACAACCCGGGTCGACGATGGCCAGACCGGCCTGGGGCGGGGTGTCGCCAGGATGCTGATCGAGCACGAGGGTGGCCTTCCGATTGCCCGGAAACGAGTTGTTGCCAAAGACCGGCTGGGTATCCACCAGCGCGACGTTCGCGAAGCGCTTGAGCAACACCGGGTGGAACCGGTGCATCCGGATGCGGAGGGTCCGGACCATCGCCTGGTTTTCGACGCGCCCGATAATCCCGCTGTAGGCGATGCGGGCTTCGATGCCAAAAGCCGATTGCACCAGGTGCTGAAGCCCATACATCGAGCCGATCGCGTCCGGATCCGGAAAGTCATGACTCATGATCAGGAGCGGCGACAAGGCCGAGCGATGCTCGCCTAGGAACTCGAGCAAGGTGCGGGCGTGATCCGCAGAGTTGGGAGGGGGACCGTTTTCGGGCGTTGTCATGGCGAGAGTCTCCAATCGTCAGATGGATTCGCCCAGCAGGCGCAGGATGCTGCGTAGCGGAATCTCGAGCCGCAGTGGGCGGCGGCGGTTGTTGGGCTTTGGCATCGAGCGTTCCCACCTGATCATAGTATTGTCCCAAGGCATCCAGCACGGCGCTCAACGCATCCACCATGCCGGGAATCGGTTCCGTGGCGATCGGGATCGGGAGCCCCGCTCCGCCGCGGGCAACAAAGTCCACGCCGCCCGACAAACGCGGCGGGTTGGGAAACCCCTCGCAACTCGTCTCCTTCCGTTCGTACAGGCACGGCACGGCGTCCAGCCGAAATTCGTCGACTTCGAGGTCGAGCCAGAAATCCAGCACCCGGATCATCATGATTGATCAACCCGCCGCGCCCGCTCTGGCGCGCATCCCCGATGCCTGCGTCTCGGCGGCAGACAGTCGGGCGCCACGACGCCTTCGCCCTTGCCTTCCGCGCGTCCTCGAAACCGAGCGCACCGAGGCCTGCGACCAGCGATCCCGCGCGTCTGGTTTCTGCCAAGCACGCGCGGATACTCGGACGGGCGATCCGCGGGATGCAACAGGTTTTTGCGGAGCCGAAGCGGCCCGCTCAATTGACGTCCGATCCGGTCCGCGCTAGCGTGCCCCCATGAATGAGGTACAGGATAGCAAGCCGAGCGGCCTCGATCGTTGTGCGGGGGGCCAGTCCCTGGCGCCGGCACAGGCACACTCGCTTGCGCTCGAAATCCGCGCTCTCAAGCAGCGCCTGAACGCCGTCATTCTCGCGCACAATTACCAGGTGCCCGAGATTCAGGACGTCGCCGATTACGTCGGCGATTCACTCGGCCTGTCGCAACAGGCGGCGGCGACCCCGGCCGACGTCATTGTTTTCTGTGGCGTCCATTTCATGGCCGAGACGGCCAAAATCCTGAATCCCAACAAGATCGTCGTGCTGCCGGACAAGGACGCCGGATGCTCGCTCGAGGAAAGCTGTCCGCCCGACCAGTTGGCCGCATTGCAGCGGACCAATCCGAACTTCTATACCGTCACCTACATCAACTGCAGCGCGGCGGTGAAGGCGTTGAGCGACGTGATTTGCACCAGCGGCAACGCGGTCAAGATCGTGGAGGCGAGTCCGAAGGAGAAGGACCTTCTGTTTGTGCCGGACGAGAATCTGGGCGCCTGGGTCATGGAGCAAACCAACCGGCCCATGACCCTGTGGAAGGGCAATTGCTACGCGCACGTCGAGTTCCGGCGCGACAGCCTGTTGCGGATGCGTCAGCGGTATCCGGACGCCAAGGTTGTGGTGCATCCGGAGAGCCTGCGCGAGGTGCGCGATCTTGGGGACGCAGTCTGTTCGACGGAGAAGATGATCAGCTACTGCAAGACCAGCCCCGCCAGGCAGTTCATCATCGTCACCGAATCGGGCATCGTCCATCGCCTGCGGAAGGAATGTCCCGGCAAGGAGTTCCTCTGCGCCCCGGTTTTCGACGCGATGCGGCTGCCCACCGACAACTGCCGCTGCTGCGAATGCAAGTACATGAAAATGAACACGCTCGAGAAAGTGCGCGACTGCATGAAGCATCTCGCACCGCGCATCGAGTTGCCCGACGACATCCGCCAACGGGCCCGGCTCCCCATCGAGCGCATGCTCGAGATCTCGGCCCGCCCCTGATCCGGTCTTCGACTTTTGTCAGCGCTCATTTGTGAAGTGGGGCGGTGACGGCCCCGTCGCCGACGAACGCCGTATTCACTTGAAGTACGTCAATATCGTTAAGCGTAGGGGCCTCGCCTACGATGCGCGGCTGGGATGTGATTATAGACAATCTTCCACCTGCCATTTTAACGATCCCCTCCAGCCTGATGTCATCGCTAAAAATCTGGTTTTGCAGCCTGATCCTATCCAAGTATTCAGCAGGGCTCGCCCCATGAAGATAGCTGCTTAGCGCGATTCCATATCCTTGATGCCTGTCATGGCGTGTAAATTTGATGTACCTGCCGGATTTTTGATCGTAGTGGACTCCATGTTCACCGTACAGATCATCTGCTGTGGGCAACTCTTGCGCTATGAGCCCTTCACGCTCAGCCCATTCACCGAGTCGTCTCTCCTCGCCGCGGATCCGCGCAATGCGTTCTGATCGTCCCTCATCATGCGCTGGCGCTGGGCTGCCACTTCCTCTGGCGTTTGCTTCGGCTGATTTAAGCGTCCTTGCAGAGTCGGCCATTTGACATGCGTCTTGTTCTGTTGATTCTCTGTGCTCATAAGGCATCGCAAGTTTCGACTGTTGTTTTTCCCGCGTCGATGGGAGAATTTTACTTGATTCGGAACGATCTGTCCACGCCGCCTTATCACCAACGATTTTGACCCGGTCAGGGAACGCTCGCAGCAGCGAATCGAGCAGCTCCTTCGAGAGATTCTCGACGCTGGTCTGCCAGTTCTCGGCAAACGGCTTCTCCTGGGGCCGCACCTGCTCGCTGATCGTGATCAGCCCGAGCCGGACCGCCGACTCACGGTCCACATCCTCGCCCCACATGCCGCTGTTGAAATCGAATGGAGGGAACGCGCGCTCGAATCTCGGGAGCGCCACCCAGATCGGGCTGCTCTTGAGGGCGACCTTCGGTTCCTTGGCAACGCCGTCGAAGCCGACTTTATGAGCGGCGGCGCGCCACCTGGTATCCCAATCCCGCGGGACCTTCGCCTGGCGAATGCGCACGAGTTCCTCTGCCGGGTACGCATCGAGCAGGTCAGGGTCCTGGCCGGCCGACCAGTTCGCGTAACCGTATGCGCTGTCGGTCTGCATCTCGTAGATGAGGCTCGCGCGCGCTTCGCTGCCGACGTCCTCGGTCTCGGGTTTGGCAGACCGATCGGACTGGTCGGACTGGTCGGACTGGTCGGACGTGCCTGACCTCCATCCTGGATGGTCCCACGACAGGCCGCCGAATGTCTGTTGAGTGACGGCGCCGTGGCCGCCGACGGTCTCTTCGCCATGAACGGGCAGGTGTTTTCTCGGCAAACGCAGGCAAGAACTCTGCGCGTCCTTGATCAGAATTGTGGTAGTGATTCCGCTCGCTCCAACGTCCGGCGATCTCCCCCACAGAATCGAAAACGCGTTGACCGGTCAGGCCTGCGAGTCTATGATCGCCGAGGTTGGAAAAGAAGCTATCCGGCAACTGAATGGAGGATGTGTTATGGCACTGAAGATCGAACGAATTGACACCTGGGCGGCCTCTCTGGAGGACAACCCCGGCAACCTTGCGGCCAAGCTCAACGCGCTCGCGGAAGCGGGAGTGAATCTGGAGTTTGTCATGGCGCGTCGCGCACCGGACAAACCCGGCACCGGGGTTGTCTTTGTGACCCCGATCAAAGGCGCGGCTGGATGTCGGGCGGCACGGCAAGTGGGCTTCAAGAAGACCCAGAGCCTGCACGCTGTTCGCATCGAAGGACCAGACAAACCGGGGCAAGGCGCTCGGATCACGCAAGCCTTGGGTGAGAAGGGACTGAACTTGCGCGGGCTTTCGGCCGCCGCGGTCGGGAAGAACTGCGTAACGCACATTGCGTTCGACACGGCGGCGGATGCCGGCAAGGCCATCCGCATCGTGCGCGGATTGTAGGGGACGGTCGCTCGGAGCGCTTGAATTTGGGGCGGCAGTGGTGACCATGCGCAAAGCGATGCTTCTTTGGGTTGCGTCGATGTTCGGCGTGCTTTCGCACGATGGCATTCGAACCTCCTGGACCACGAGCACGGCTTGAGGCGCTTGGATCGACCGATTCGCTTCCTCCTTGTGCAGCGAGGCGCCTTGCGCCCCGATGCTGAATTCCAGCCCATCCCGGTTCCAGCCCCCCACGACTGGCGGACAGCGCGTCCTGAGCCGATGAAAGGTCGCGCGTCGAGCAAGCGGTTGCCGAGTGATTCTGGCCGGCCTGCCACCGGCGAGATGAAACTGGCCCAAAACGGGCGGTTTGAAATGGGATCTTCTTCGATCCGTTTTCTTACCCCAATTCACTGAGATTTCTTCTTCCTTCTTCGCCGCGCTGGATTTTCTTCAGCCGGGATTTTCTTCCGTTGTCGGGTCGGTCTCTCGGAGTCTGGTTCCTTTGCTTTGAGGAACCCGATGAAGACCCGTAAGCAGCGCTCCAAGTGTCTGCACTGCAACGAATATTTCATTCCTGACTACCGCAGTGGAGCGCGCCAGCGCTACTGTTCCAAGCCCGACTGCCGCAAGGCTCGCCGACAACAAAGCCAGAAAGCGTGGCTGGCTAAACCGGAGAACC
>Ga0208939_1000308_pt1 | contig 41900 bp, 40 predicted proteins | sample AD_STIC12_MetaG_FD_184437 | JGI IMG/M metagenome (GOLD analysis project Ga0208939, IMG submission 184437) | Active sludge microbial communities of municipal wastewater-treating anaerobic digesters from USA - AD_STIC12_MetaG (SPAdes) (version 2) | ecosystem: Engineered > Bioreactor > Anaerobic >...
TAAAAAACCTGCGGCTATGCCGCAGGTTTTTAAATTGAAAATTAGGTATTTAAATTTTTTTCAATCTCCGATATAATCTGCTCATCCCACATGATATAATTTCTTTTGACCGAGTTAAGCATTGTGTAATCGAATGAAAGAATACTTTTATAAATCATATTAGTATCTTGATTGTTGGAGATCATATGAGGTGAAACAATTTCATTTCCGTTTGTACAGAAACAGAAAAGCGAATCCGCAAAAAGCTTCATGGTGACTGCGGAAATACGGTTGTCAAAAAAAATAAAATCTGTTTTATTTATTTTAAGATTCATTATCTGTGCTGGAGAAATACTATCTTCAAAAAGTATAAAGTTAACGTTAAACGATTTAATAAAAAAAGACCGTAATTTTATATTATCGTATTCTGATATTTTTTTTACTGAATTTTCATATATTCTGTAGAGATTTTTTTTATCGCTTAAAATAAAATTGATTCCAAAAGTGTTAAAAAGTTCTGCCATAACCTCAAGCTCGCTATCTGTAAGTTCTTTTCCAGATATTATTAAAAAAAGCATACAACCGATGTTAAGGCCTGTTTTTATAGAATTTAAAATATATCTTAAGTTGGTGGTTCTTATTATTTCAATGTTCAATTTTTGTGGGTCATAATCTGGAGTTTTGATTTTTTCGAGAATTTTCAGAACTTTCTTTTTTAGGAAGTGCCATCTTATTTTATTAAAATAGCTTCTCATTTGTTATTTATAATCCTTTTGCGTATAGTCTTCAAACTGCTCGTAAGTTCTCTGATATGCTTATCTTTAAGAACTAATCGTTTCTCTTTTTTAAGTATTCCGGTGTAACAGTAGAGCAGATAGTTGTTTTTTTCAGTTTTGTAAGAGTTAGTCTCATCAAAGATTGCTGTAAAAAATTTTTCATCGATGCAGAATAGAAGCAAGGTAGGTATTTTCACAATGCTTATATTTGAAGCTATATGGTCAAAGAATTTTTCATAATTTTCTTTTTTTTCAATATTGATAGAAAGTATTATTAGATCAGTATTTTTAATCCAATTCATAAAGAAAAAATCGTAGTTCAGACAGTCATAGCCGAAACCGAAGCAGAGCTTGTATTCATTAAGGCTAAGAAAGCGTGACTCAGTATTTATCTCATAAACCTGTTCCCTGGAATAAAGTTTTATTTTTTTGTCTATTATTATAACAGCCATTCCCTGGTCCTTAAAAGACCAGGGAGATGTACTGATTATAAGATTTAAATCATCATTCATAAATTCAATGGCATTCATTGGGTTGCCTGCATAAAGCTTCAATCCATACTCTCCATAAAAGCTTTGTAAGCAAGATAAGTTTCGTATATATCAGCCTTTGAAGCAATTTCATATGGTGCATGCATTCCAAGAAGCGGTACACCGGCATCAATAACATCAAGGCCTTTTTCTGCAAAGAATTTTGCTATGGTGCCTCCTCCGCCAAGATCCGTTCTGCCAAGTTCACCAGTCTGCCATGTAACGTTTGAATCATTAAGTATTTTTCTTATTTTTCCAACAAGTTCAGCATTTGCATCGTTGGTTGCTCCTTTTCCGCCGCTGCCAGTATACTTGGTTATTACTATGCCGTATCCTAGCTTAGGTGCATTGGTCAGATCGTGAACATCTTTATAGTTAGGATCTACTGCAGCAGAAACATCAGCCGATAAGAGAACGGAATTTCTTAAGGTTTCTTCAATAGCTAAGGTAACGTCTTCTTTTTGAAGGCTGAGAAGCTCCTTCAGCACTCCTATCCAGTAATGATTTTTTGATCCAGTGTTTCCTTCACTTCCTATTTCTTCTTTGTCAGCGATTATAAGCGCAGAGGATTTAAACTTTGGTTCAGCTTCAATAATAGCTGAAAGAGCAGTGTAGGCACATACTCTGTCATCATGTCCGTAAGAAGCGATAAGACTCCTGTCAAGTCCAACATCTCTTGAATCGAAAGCCGGAACAACTTCTATTTCCGCACTTATAAAGTCCTCTTCAACTATACCGTACTTTTCATTAAGGATTTTAAGCACGTTAAGCTTGACCCCTTCTTTTATATCTTCATCGTAACTTACGGAAATCGAACCCAGAAGTATATTCAATTTTTCTGCTTCAAAAACTTTTTTCACATCGCCTTCTCGCCTGTCAAGATGAGGAAGCAAGTCACTTATAACAAATATAGGATCTTCCTGCTTATCTCCAATTGAAATATCAATAATTGAGCCGTCTTTTTTAACTATAGTTCCATACATCTGAAGAGGAATATTGAGCCACTGGTACTTTTTAATTCCGCCGTAGTAATGAGTTTTAGCCATAGCGATTTCGTAATCTTCAATAATAGGCTCTGGTTTAAGATCAAGGCGTGGTGAATCAACATGTGCACCTACTATATTTACTCCGTTTTTAATATCTCCTTTTACTCGTATAGCAAAAAGGGATTTTCCTCTATTAGAAAAGTACACCTTGGCATTTTTGGGAAGTTTACCGGTTTTCTTAATTGATTCAAATGATTTATAACCGTTTTTTTCTAATAAAGCTATAATGTTTTTTACAGAAAGTCTTTCAGTCTTTGAGGTATCCATGAATTTAGCATAGTCCTTACAGTACTCGTTTATTTCCTCAATCTTTCTTTTCTTCCATACAGTTTCCTTTTTTCTTAATAATTGGTCTTTTAATACTTTTACATCCATTTATTTGCACCCCCGGGCTAATTTTGTGGTTTAACCATCTTTTTATTGGAAATATTAATTTCTGTTTTGTCAGTTTTTAGTTTATAATTAAGTTGTAAAAGGAAGTTGATTTTTTTCAACATGAAAATATAGTTGGGTATTTGGGTACTCACTACAATTATACCATCAAGGGGAGGTTTTTAAAAGTGAAACAGCTTAACTATCCGGAGATTACTCTGGATCTTGTAAGAGTGACAGAAGCTGCATCATTGACTAGCAGTCTTTATCTTGGTTTTGGGAACAAGGAGGCTGTTGATGGAGCTGCAGTAGATGCCATGAGGGGAATGCTTGATTACATGGATATGAAAGGGATCATTGTGATAGGTGAAGGAGAAAAGGACGAAGCCCCTATGCTATACATAGGAGAACATGTCGGATGCTGGGCTGACGATTCGCCTGAACTGGATATAGCTGTGGATCCTGTTGACGGAACAAGACTTGTTTCGTACGGTTTGCCAAATGCAGTGTCAGTTATGGTCGCAGCTGAAAGAGGAAAGATCGCTTATCTTCCTACGTTCTATTCTTACAAACTTGCCGTCGGGCCGGAACTGAAAGGCCGTCTTGACATCAATGCTTCAATAAGAGAAAATCTTCGTATCGCCGCTGCCGCTCTCGGAGTTCCAATAAGTGAAATAACAGTTGTAGTTCTCAACCGTGACAGACATAATCCTATAATAGAAGAAATAAGAAAAGTCGGCGCCAGAATCAAGCTCATAGGCGATGGTGATATTGCAGCTGCAATTGCCACTGCAATGCCAGATACTGGAGTTGATATCTATATAGGTATAGGAGGTTCTCCAGAAGCAATACTTGCTGCTGCTGCTATGAAGACTCTTAACGGAGAAATGCAGGTAAAGCTTTGGGCCAAGGATGATGCTGAAAGAGAAAGATTCGAAAAGGAAGGCTGGAACTTTGATAAGATTTATTACACAGATGATCTTATAGGTGGTGACGATGTCATATTTGCAGCAACAGGAGTAACGGATGGAGATTTTCTTAAGGGTGTAAAGTTTCTTAAAGGAACTGCCATAACAGAATCTTTGGTAATGAGAAGCTCTAGTGCAACGATACGTAAGATACAAACTCATCATGATCTGAGCCGTAAAACTATACGTATCAAATCACTTAATGGGGATGAGAAGATACTTAACATAAACAAAAGAAGTATAAGTAATCCTAATCTTGGTTTTTCCAATATGATGTTTAGATAAAAAATACTTCCACAAAATCATCTGATTTTGTGGAAGTAAATTTTTTAATGCAGGAAGATAAGGTACAGTATAAACAAAGCGGCTAAAATCCAAGTCATTATGTTTACTTGTTTATATTTTCCGGTGAAGAGCTTTATTATAGGATAAAAAATCATTCCCAAAGTTATTCCGGTAGCGATAGAGTAGGTCAAAGGCATACTTACCATAGTAATAAATGCAGGAAGTCCTTCTGTTGTATCTTCCCATTCTATTTCCTTTAGACTCATAACCATGAGTGAGCCAACAAAAATAAGTGCCGGTGCTGTTGCTGCAGAAGGAATTGCTGCAGCCAAAGGTGAAAAAAATACCATCAGAAGCAGAAAAACAGATGTAAATACTGAAGCCAAACCTGTTCTGGCACCCTGTGCAATACCTGCGCCGCTTTCAATGTAAGTTGTACATGTGGAGGTACCAAAAATTGCTCCGATGAATGTTCCAAAGGAATCAGCAAGATATGCTCTTTCTGATCTCGGAAGGTTGCCATCTTTGTCTGTGTAGCCTGCAGAGTGTCCTAAACCGGTTAAAGTACCTGCTGTATCAAAGAAATCAACAAAAAAGAATGTAAGAACTACCATCCAGAATGTTGGACTTATAATAGATTCCCAATTAAACTGAAGTTTCATGAAAGTGGGCGATATGTCAGGTATGGGACCGACAATACCGTCTATCTTGGTTATGCCCATAAAAGCACCGAAGATGGTTGCTGCAAGTATCCCTATCATAACGGAACCCGGAACCTTAAGAGCGAAAAGCACAGCAATTATTATAAGACCGAAGACTGCTGTAAGTGCTTGTGGAGAAGTCATATCGCCCAAAGTTACAAATGTGGCCGGGTCACTTACAACTATGCCGGCTCCCTTAAGACCAATATAGGCTATAAAAAGACCAATTCCTGCTCCAGTAGCAATTTTTATTGTTTTGGGCATTGCATTGGTAATTTTAGTTCTTACTCCCAGCACTGTAAGTAAAATGAAGATGAGGCCTTCCATAAAAATTGCACCGAGTGCAACTTTCCAGTCAATTCCGAGCTTAAGGCATACTGTATAGGTGAAGTAAGCATTTAAGCCCATTCCGGGAGCAAGTGCAAACGGATAGTTTGCAAATAGTCCCATTAAAAGAGTGCCTATTGCAGAAGCTATTATTGTTGCAACCATGATAGCTCCGAAATACTGGTTATAAAGCGCAGGATCACTTGCTGCGCCTGGTATAGCATTGACAACGACAGAGGGGTTTACAAATATTATGTATGCCATTGTCAAGAAAGTGGCAATACCCCCGTAAAGCTCAGTTTTAACAGAACTTCCTGCAGCTTTTACACCGAAAATATCTTTCACTTTGGTCAGCCTCCTTAGAGAAATGAGATAAAAATAGAAACTTCTCTTCCTAATGAAAGGAAGAGAAGCAGATTTTATAAACTTCACTTCCTATAGTCAGATAATTAACGGTTATCTGGTAGATACTCCTGAGCCATATTATCAGGATTATATAGGAGAAAAAACGTATTAAATTTTTACTTTATTATTTTATCAGAAATAATATCAGCTGTCAAGAATTTTCGATTCAATAAGTCCTTGCAGAAAATCAATATCCTTTTTTTCTCCAAGAGCAGTTATTATATCGCCGGATTGAATAATAGTTCTTCCGTAAGGAACAATGTATTCTTTATCCCTTGTTATGAGGATTATCAATAGTTTATCTGGAATGCCTAGGTTCAGAATTTCTTTTCCGTGGGCAAAAGATTTTTCAGGAACAATCATTTCAAAAATAGTATTTTCAGTATGATTCTTAGGCTCAAAAGACATTTCCTGTTTTCTGTCCTGTTTGAAAGAATTTTGAAGATTGAGTTTTTTTGCCATGAAAGGAATGGTGGTTCCCTGAATTATAAATGATGTTAAGACGACAAAAAATACAGTGTTGAAAATTGTATCTGCGTTATTTACATTACTAACTAGAGGAATTATTCCCAGAACAATCGGAACGGAGCCTCTTAAACCTACCCAGGAAATAAGAGTCTTTTCCTTGGTGGAAAGTTTAGAAAATAAAAGTGTAGCAAAAACTGCAATGGGCCTTGAAAAAAATATAAGTACCAAAGAGAGTAGTATGCCGTTGAAAGCAAAAGGAGGCATACGGGATGGGAATACCAAAAGTCCCAGAGTAAGGAAAAGCACGATCTGCATAAGCCATCCCAACCCTTCGTAAAACTTTAGAACACTGCGTTTATGAATAAAATTTGAATTTCCAAAGATGACTCCGGAAAGGTATATTGCAAGGTATCCGTTTCCTCCCAGAACTGATGTAACCGAGTATATCAGTATTGTAAAAGCTATTATGAGAACAAGATACAAGCCTTCGTAATCAAGCGTGAGACGATTTATAACTCTTAGGGAGAGCTTGCCAAGAATAAAGCCGCATATAAGTCCTAAGAGAATCTGTTGGGTAAAAAAAAGGAAAAAGCCCCAGCCAGTCATGTTTCCGCCAGTGTTTATCATAGTAAAAGCCATTGTCAGAAGGATGGCCATCGGATCGTTGCTTCCTGATTCTAATTCAAGAAGCGGTTTCAGGTTTCCCTTTAAACTTATTTTTTTTGATCTAAGAACAGAAAATACAGCTGCTGCATCAGTCGAAGATACTATAGAGCCTATGAGCAGACCGGCTTTCAACGGAAGCTTGAATATAATACTGGCAAAGAGTCCGGTTATTAAAGCAGTTATTGCAACACCTATGGTTGAAAGAAGTATTCCTTCTTTAAGGACGGGGCGTATCGCTTTGTATTCGGTATCAAGTCCACCGGAAAAAAGTATAAAGATAAGCGCCACTGTTGAGATGTATTGAGCAAGATACGGATCATCGAAGTATATGCCACCGGGACCATCAGAGCCCCAGAGCATTCCTATGACCATGAACAAAAGTATAAGCGGAAGACCGATTTTTGAAGAGATTTTGCTAGAAAATATACTTAAAATAAGCATAAGCGAAAAAATTAGCAAAACAACAAAGAGGTTATCCATCATAGCCTCCTTTTTTAAGTACCGAAAATAGTGAGCTTCCTGACCCGCTCATAAGGCAGAATATACATTCTGGCATAGCAGAATAATCAATTTTAAGCTTTTTCAGCAGAGGAAAAAGTTCAAAAGCCTTTTGTTCAAAAGCATTGAATGCCAAATCTCGTGCAGCATCCACATTGTTTTTTTTGAGAAATTCATAAAGCTTTAGCGGTTCGTCGCATGATCTCCGTTTCCTTTGGATTTCATCAAGAAACTTGTACATTTCTGGGGTCTTGAGCTGAAAATCTTGCGGATGGATTTTGATATTCAGTATAAGTTTTTCAAGATGTTCGATAACATCACCTTTCCCGCTTACTATAGCTGTTCCGCCGTTTAGCATGAAAGGAACATCACTCCCTGTCTGAGATGAAATCAGTAATAGATCCTTTTCAGGTATATTATAAGTATTCCCTAAAAATCTCAATACTGCAGCAGCATCTGCACTTGAACCACCCAATCCTCCAGCAAAAGGTATCCTTTTAATCAATCTTATGGAAAGATTAAAATCTGTATAACCAGTAAGCCGTTTGAAAGTTTCTATGGCTTTTTTTATTGAGTTTTTTTCCCAGAGACAGTCAAACTTCGCATCTGTTTCAAAATGTTCTTTATCTGAAAAATTAAGATAAAGAGTATCGTACAGATTGATAGTATGCATAAGCGATAAAATATTATGCATACCATCCTGTCTTTTATCCAGGACGTCAAGGAAAAGATTTACCTTTGCATAAGCTTTTATCAGCATGTTTTATAGTTTTTCTAAAGCTTTGAGGGCAATCTGAGACCATGTTTCCATGTTGCTTATATCCATGTTTTTCAAATCATTTGTTGAAATCCACCTACCAGAAAAATTTTCTGTTTCTTTTATTTCAACCGACTCTGCCTGGGCTAAAAAAAGTAGACCTAAATGTACTCTAGAAACTGAATTTTCAGTGTCGTAAATAACACCTTTATAATCAAGGCGTTGAATATTTTTAATATGCATTTCCTCATTTATTTCTCTGTTAAGCCCATTAAAGAAAGTCATTGTTGGTTGAATGGCATCATCGGACGGATTTATATGTCCTCCTATCCCCACAGAAAGTTTTTCATGGAGCCGTTTTTCAGACTGCTTCTTAGTTCTTTTAACAAGAAAAACATCATTTTCTTTATTTATAAAAACCACATAAGGAATAATCTGTTTGAGAGATTCATCGGATTCAACAGAATCACGTAGTTTGAAGAAACATTTTTGGAACACCTTTTCCATTAGTGGAAAAGGGAAAAGCTGAAAAGGTGCTTCAAACTTGAGAAGATTAAATAACTGAGCAGATTCAACTACCCATACCGATTCATTCATCATACACTTTCCACCACTATGTTGGAGTTGGTGTATATACAGATATCACTAGCAATTAGTATAGCTTTTTGAGCTATTTCTTCAGCAGAAAGTTCAGTATTTTCAAGCAGAGCCCTTGCGGCTGCAAGAGCATAAGGCCCGCCTGATCCTATAGCTATGGCATCATCTTGAGGTTCTATAACCTCGCCGTTTCCTGAAATGAGAAGCATGCTTTCCTTATCAGCTACAATAAGCATGGCTTCCAAAGTTTTCAAGGCTTTATCAGTACGCCACTCCTTTGTTAGTTCAACAGCTGCTTTTAAAAGATTTGAATTAGAATTCTTATACTTTATTTCGAATCGTTCAAAAAGAGAAAGAGCATCGGCGACCGAACCTGCAAATCCTGCTACGACCTTTCCTTCTCCGAGCCTTCTGACTTTTCGTGCAGTGGCCTTTAAAACAGTATTTCCAAGAGTCACTTGTCCATCTGCACATATAACTGTTTTTCCGTTTCGTTTTACGCCTATAACAGTTGTACCTTTAAGTATCATGAGAGTACCTCCGGGTTATATATGATTTTTGATTATTGTATCAACTATCTGATCAAAGGTCATACCTTTGGCATATGCAGATTGTGGAAGATCACTCAGGTTAGTCATTCCAGGAACAGTGTTAACTTCAAGAACATAAAAAGAATTTTTCCATATCAGACCGTCTATCCTAAACATATCTTTGAGATCCAGAACAGAAGTAATTGTCTTACATGCTTTTTCTATAGACTCCATTTCTGTGCTGTTTAGATTAGCGGGAACTATAAACTCTGTCATGCCGTCTGTATACTTGGCCTCATAATCATAAAATTCGTTCTTTGGTCTCAGTTCAAGTATGGGTAAAATCTCGTAGTCAGATCTGTTTTGAAGTACAGATACAGTTATTTCGCGTGCTTTTATGTACTGCTGAATAAGCATCTGTCCGTATATTTTGAGTTCCTGCTCCATAGCCTGAAGGTACTGCATATGAGAGTGTATAATATGAACTCCTTTGCTGGAGCCGCTGGATCGTGGCTTAATAACAAAAGGATAATCAAAAGGTTCTGATATTAAGTCTTTAGTCAGATATGTTTCTGGACATTTTATAACATCTTTAAAAAGATTATGAAAAACGTACTTATCATAAGTACTTGAGCATACTGATACTCCCGAACAGGTATATTTTTTCCCTTTAAGATCTAAAAGACCCTGAATTTTCCCATCTTCGCCTATTGCACCATGTATAAGGTTAAAAACAAGGTCGCATAAGTCAATTTTTTCTATAAAATCTTTATCTCTGGGATCCATAAGAAAAGATGAATAACCAAGCCTTTTAAGGGAATTTAAAACATTATTCCCACTGAGATAGGAAATTTCGCTTTCGTTGGAAGGCCCCCCGACCAGAATACCTATTTTCATTTTTGCGGCATCTCCTTTTCATCATAGTAGGTTTTGTCTTTAAGACAAAAAAGTTTTTCAGATTTATTTTTATAGCTATAAAAAAGCTTGCTTCCACATTCAGGACAGATATAATCGGAAGGTTCGTACCAGAAAAGTTCCTTGCACTGTTCGTTAGTACAGGCATAAAAAATCTTTCCCTTTTTTGACCTAAGTTTAATAACTTCGGAGCCGCATTTTGGACAATGTCCACGTACAGGAATATTCTTAGTAAACTTACAGGTCGGATAGTTGCTACAGGCTATGAAATCTCCATATCTTCCTTTTTTCAATACAAGATCAGAACCACATTTAGGACACTTGCCAAAGTTCTTTTCTTCTTGAACAGCAGACGCATCTGAAAAATCAGAATTAAAAAAGACTTTATTTCCCATAGTCACTGCGAGACAATCAAAACTAACTTTTTTGGTCTCTTTGCACTTAAGGCATTTCAAATAAATTCCGTACCTTCCGAAAGCAAGCACCATATTTTCTTCACAATTCTTACATTTTACATTACTTTGATAGCTTAGTTCGCTTTGTTCCTTAACAATGTTGTGCTCTGTTTCAGATAAATTTATTTTAAATGATGAGTAGAAATTCTCCATAAGGTCGCAGTATCCAAGCTCACCGGTTTCTATCCTGTCAAGTTCATTTTCCATATTTGCGGTAAAACTTGCATCCACAATATTAGGAAAGTTTTTGTTTAGGAAATCATTTACTAAAAAGCCTGATATCGTTGGTATCAATACGCTTTTTTCACCCTTTACGACATATTTCCGTTCATAAAGGGTCGAAAGAACCGTTGCATAAGTTGAAGGTCTTCCAATTCCTAGAGTCTCCATTTCTTTTACCATAGATGCTTCCGTATATCGTGAAGGCGGTTTGGTCTGTTCGGCTTCACTTTTAAGAGAAACCGGAGAAATATTACCGCTCTGCGGTATAATAACTTCTTTTTCTGTCTCGCCGCTTTTATAGAAAATTTCGTAACCATCAAAATTAAGTTTTTTAGATGAAATTTCAAATGTATACTTCTCAGTTTCATCAGTTATGCAGTAGACTTTTTCAGTGTAAGAACTGCTGGTAGACTGGCTGGCCATAAAACGTGACCATACAAGGTTGTAAAGTTTTAAGAGATCGCCTTTTATAAGAGTTTTTGCCTGAGAAGGATTCATCTGTATATCGGTCGGTCTGATTGCCTCGTGTGCATCCTGAGTTTTATTTTTCGGATTTTTCATTTTATAGTTTCCGCAGTATTCCTGTCCATAGTTACTTAATATATAGTCTTTTGCTGCTTTTGCTGCTATATCTGAAATTCTTGTCGAATCTGTTCTCATGTAAGTTATAAAAGCAATATGTCCGTTTTCAGTATCCACACCTTCATAAAGCTGCTGGGCTACTTGCATTGTTCTTTTAGAAGTCCACCCAAGCATTGAAATTGCAGTTTGCTGTAAAGTGCTTGTAATAAATGGTTCTGGCGGATTTCGCTTTAACTGTTTATTTTTAACTTCTTTTACAAAGAACTGTTTGTTCTTAAGATATACAAAAATTTCATCTCTTTTGGCTTCATTTATACTTTCCATTTTCAATTTTTTATTATTTTCTTTTGTGATAATTATTTTGTAATCATTATACAGCAGAAATATTTTGAAAAAATCTTTCGGGATAAATTGAAAGATCTCTCGTTCTTTTTCTGAGATAATCTTTAAGGCAGCCGACTGTACACGCCCAGCACTTGAGTTGTTTGAGCGTATAATTTTCCATATTAACGGACTCAGTTTGTATCCGACAACCCTGTCCAAGACTCTTCTTGCCAGCTGAGCATCAACTTTTACAGTATCAATTTTCTGTGGTGTGTTAATAGCGTTTTTTATTGCGGTTTCTGTGATCTCACTGAATATTATTCTGTTGGGTTCATCCTTGGGCAGATCAAGAATCTGACTTAAATGCCATGCTATGGCCTCGCCTTCCCTATCCATATCTGATGCAAGAAAAATATTTTTACCTTTTGAAAGTTTTTTTATTTCATCAATAACGTTTTGTTTTCCTTCCATTATTTCAAATTCAGGAGAAAACCCCTTTTCAATGCTGACGCCAAATTTTTTCTTTGGAAGATCTCTTACATGTCCCTTGGAGGCTACTACTTCATAGTTTTTTCCAAGGTAGCGTTCTATAGTCTTTGCCTTGGCCGGGGATTCCACAATGACCAAGTACTTTTGTTCTTTTTTTGCCATCAGATAGATCCTCCAGCGAAAAATTCTTTATTGAACATCAATCTTCTGCCCAGAGATTTGTCGTATTCAGTCCAGTTACTATCAACTGAAGATTTTAGCGAGTTGTCTATACAGGTTCTAAATTGAGACACCTTCGAGTCCATGTTATCGCAGAAATGTAAAAGCTGTGCCTCTATAGTCTTGGGAATAACGGGACTGCCATACTCTATCTCTCCGTGGTGAGAAGCTACAATATGAACAATATGCTCAAGAGTCTTGTTGTCAAGCTCTTCAATATTACGTGCTTTTTCATAGATCATTGAACAGCCCATAACTATATGACCAATAAGTTCACCATTATCTGTTTTTTCAATCCCATAGGGACATATAGAGTATTCATAAATTTTTCCTATATCATGAAGAATAGCACCGGCTATCATTATATCCTCATCGATTATACCCTTGTATATTGAACACAGATTGATACTTATTTTTAGCACAGTACAGGTATGTTCAAGAAGACCGTTTTTATAAGCATGATGAACAGTCATTCCAGCCGGTAGTTCAGTAAACTTTTTAATAAAGCCGTTGTCTTGCACAAAGAATGATTCTAACAACTTTTTGATGCCTAGAGTTGTTATTGTATCTATAGCATTTTTAATATATAGAATCATTTCTTGGGGATCCTTTGAACTTTTTTCTATAAATTTTTCCTGATATATCTGAGTTTCGTCCAGTACCTCCAAAGAACCTTGTTCTTTAAAAATATTAAGCTGAAGCCTATTTTCAAACATCACTGTATGTCCGCTTACACGGACAATCTGACCTATACGGAGATTCTTGTCATACTCTTGCGGAAAAGACCAGTCGATTGCTCTTAATACTCCGCTTTTATCAGCTAAAGTGAGCAAAATAAATTTTTTACCGTCTTTCGTTGACTGAAGTCTTTTGCTTACGAGCTTAAGATCAATTTTTACAGTCATATCCGCGCCCAGATCCTTAACAAGAATGTCTTTTTCCTGAAGAAGACTGCCAAGTTTTATTCCCTGGTCTTTGATTATGCTCGCAAGATCAATACCTTCATTCAAATATAACTCCTCCCTTAATGTATTTGCGTCTGATTCTAGAGGTAATTTTTGAAGTTATCTCATAGTTTATGGTGCCGCATATATCCGCAAGCTCATCGGCAGAGATAAAACTATTGTTTGACTGTCCTATAAGAACTACCTCATCATCATAAGCAACGTTTTTGCCAGTTACATCAACGGTCATCTGATCCATTGATATTCTGCCAAGTATATCGCAGTATTCGCCGTTTATCAGAACCCTTCCCCTGTTGGAAAGAGATCGGAAATAACCATCAGCATAGCCTACCGGTATTATAGCGGTTTGAAGCTTTTCCTTAGCAGTGTATGTTCTGGAGTATCCTACTGTTTCGCCTTTTTCTACAGTATTCAATTTTATAATTTTACTTTTAATTTCCATAACAGGTTTAAGACCGTTTATATACTTTTTTGATGACGGTTGCAGTCCGTATGTTGCAATTCCAGGCCTTACGATATCTAGTGAGTTTTGTGGGAAAAACATTGCAGCCGCACTATTTGACATATGACGCAGTGAAATGCTTATCCCTTTTGAAAGTATGTATTCAAGCATCTTTAAGTATTTCTCATACTGTATGGAAACAAAGTCATCCAGATCATCAGCCGTTGCATAATGAGAATAAAAACCTCTAATTCTTAGATTATACTTCTTGATTAAATCTATGACAGAATCCATTTCATAATCATTAATTCCTACTCTGGACATTCCAGTGTTGTATTTGATATCAAATACAAATTTTCTTATATCGTTTCCCAATAATGCGTATGCCTGCTCAATAAAGTGTGCTGAAAAAATGGTTGGAACAATATAATCGGAAAATTCTATGTAATCTTTCAGTTCGTAAGGTTCACAGTATCCGAATATAAGGATCTGCGAAGTCAGACCATTTTTTATAAGGTCAGCGGCTTCTGAAATAAAGGCAACAGCAAACTTACTATAGCCCTCATTCTGTGCAGCTTTTGAAAGTTCAATCTTTCCGTGTCCGTAGGCATCTGCTTTTACTACAGGCATAATATCTTTTTTACAGGTGTTTCTTATAAGTTCAAGATTCCAAAGATAATTATCAATATTAACCCAAGCTACCGTTCCCCTGCCGTTCATTTTTTTCCCCCCTGATTAAATCTAGCAGTATATATATATTCTCAATATTTTTTGAGACCTTTAATATCTTTATCTTTGTTTTTATTATAAAATAGTTCTTCCTCTCGACTATACTTTCTATTTCGGATATAGATATAGTATCGTATTTGGCAGCATAAGTCATATAGCCTGCAAATAAAATGTCTGCTGATGTGTTAACAGAAACTTTATAGCGCAGAACCGTTAAAGGTAGATAGAAAAAAATACTTGCGAACATAACTGCACAGATCCAACCAGTGACAACACCTGGTAACAGAGAGTAAAACCATGAAAGAGTAAAAAATCCAATGAAAATAAAAACCGCACAAAAAACTCGTACTTTTTTATTATACCTAAAATTATATATCATAATATAATACTCCTTTGCACCAAAAGTTTCAATTATAATTATACATTCGTAGACAGTCAATATACTTTAAATTTATGTGTTGATACTTTTAAAATTAATATTAGGGTGATTGATTATTTGCTGAAAATTTGCTAGTATTTAATAAACAGAAGCTAAGGAGGTGTAACAAGTGAATAAAGCAGAAGAGTTTAAAAAATATGTCAAGAAAATTCAGTACTATTATCAGGCATTATCTCTTATTCATTGGGATATAGAAACCGGTGCACCAAAAAAATGTATTGACAGCAGAGCGCAAGCCATAGGTGAAATATCAACTTATGCATTTGAAATGAGTACATCAGAAAAAATGGAAAACTTTCTAAATGAACTCTCATTACCTGAATCAATGGAGAAACTAAGTGACAATGACAGAGCTTTAGTAAAGGTAATGAAGAGAGACTTTGAAAAGCAAAAAAAGATTCCTCCAGAACTTATTGGGCAACTTTCGGTAGCATCTTCTAAAGCCCAAGCAGCATGGGAAAAAGCGAAAAATAATGATGATTTCAGTGTTTTTCAGCCTTTTCTGCAAGAGGTTGTTTTACTCACTAAGAAGATGGCAGACTGTATTGGATATGAAACCAATAGGTATGACGCTTTACTTGATGAATATGAACCGGGTTTCAAAAGCAATGATGTAAAAAAAGTCATCAATTATCTCAAAGGTGAGCTTGTACCGTTTGTTGAAAAAATATCAGAAAAAGAGGTTGATGATGATTATTCTTTTTTGAAAATAAAGATTGATAGACAGGTTCAGAGAAAGTTGAGTGAGAAGGTTTTAAGATTGATGAACTATGATCTTGATGCCGGACGTCTTGATGTATCTATGCATCCTTTTACAACTTCTATTGGAGCTAACGATATCAGAATAACAACTTTTTACAGGGAGAATGATTTTTCCGATTCGTTTTTTTCTACGGTTCACGAATGTGGGCATGCCCTTTATGAGCAGGGAGTGTCATCAGACCTTGCAGATACACCCCTTTCAAGCGGAGCTTCAATGGCTATGCATGAATCTCAGTCGCGTTTATGGGAAAACATAGTGGCACGCAGTCATGAGTTTTGGGATTTCTTTTATCCCGAGACAGTTAAGATCATACCAGAACTTTCGAATATTGACCCAGAAAGATTTTATAGGGGAATAAACACGGTTAAGCGATCCTTAATAAGGACTCAGGCTGATGAAGTTACATATAATCTTCATATAATGATGAGATTCGAGATAGAAGAAGCTCTTATAAACGATAAGATAAAAGTCTCAGAACTTGAACAGATTTGGAACTCCAAAATGAAGGAGTATCTTGGAATTGTTCCTTTAAAGGCTTCAGAAGGAATTTTGCAGGATGTACACTGGTCTCATGGAAGTTTTGGATACTTTCCTTCCTATATGCTGGGAAATGTTTACTCTGTCCAGATATACAACCAGATGAAAAAGGATATTCCATCTCTCAAAGATAGTATTTCCCATGGAGATTTGAAAGTCATACTAGACTGGCTTAGAAAAAAAATTCACGTCCATGGAAAAAAATATGAGCCTAAAGAGCTTCTGACTATGGTAACCGGTCAAGAACCAGATCCATCATATTTTATGGAATATATAAAAGATAAGTACTCGTATATTTACAAAATATAATACAGGGCTCAGCCCTGTATTTTATTTATTAAAAGATTTCAAAAAGCTGCGATAAATTCTTTGTTGGAAAAGACATAAAATACTCACACCGTTTTGAATATAGTTTTAATAAAGCATCATCCGGATATATGCTGTAGGCATCACTTATAAATTTTCTGCAAGAAAGAAAGTCATAGTTTATATACGAGTTCCAAGCTTTTTCAAAAAAGTATTTTGAGGCATTTTTAAGGTTCTTTATATCGGGTTCATCAAAATCATAGAAGTCAAAAAGTATAGAAAAATTTTTAGTAGAAGGTTCGTAAAAAATGTCGGCTATTCTAAAACTATACTTCAGAGGATCATTTAAAGATAAAAAAATATCTGATGAAACCAGAAGATTAGAATTATAATTAAAAGCATTATTTAGAATTTTTTCATGCATTGAAAACAATTCGGTGAAGGCATTAAGAGTATTAATGCCGCTGTTAAAATCCTTTCCAGAAAGTATAAAAGGAGTATTTTTTAAGAGGGGCAGCTTTTTTATTTCCTGAAGAATTTTTAAGCTGCTTCGTATTGCCGTATCGCTTTCGGTTTGATCTGAAAAAAATGAAGAATAAAGATTGAGTATCTTTTTAAATTTAGAAGTGTTATCTGTTGCGAGTATATGTTCCACTTCTTTTGAAATATGAAATGATGCTTCCAATGCAATGTCGTGTCTGTCTATTCTGTAGATACTGGGCATAGTACTGAGTATGGCGCTGAAACGATTATTATGTGTTATGTCCGATAAAGATAGTTTTTCTTCTTTTCTAACGTTTTGCTGAGATAAACAACTGTAAGATATTATTTTAATAATAAGTTCTTCAACAGATATAGGCTGGACAAATATTTCATCAAAAAACAGAGATTCACTTACCGTTAATCCTGACAGAATAGTTTGCGAAGTAATTAAAAAAGTAAAATTATCTTTTAAGCCAATACGGGTTGATGAAATAATTTTTTTAACGGTATCTGTTGTATGACATATGAAAATAAAAATGTCTTTTCCGGAAAAATTTATGTTATAAAATAGTTTTTCAAGACTTTCGTGTATCGTGACACTGTACCCTTCAGCTTCAAGAAGATCTGCTACAGTACAGTCAAGGTTATCTCCATGCAGAACAGATATATTAAAATACTTATTATTCCTAAGGTAATAGGATTTTCTGTAATCATAAAAATTAATTGGCATTAGAATGTCAGGATTGAAAACCACACTTATCTCCAAAGTATCGTTTGAAGAAGCTCTGCTTGAAAAACTATGGATTATTTTGGCTGAAAAAAGATCTATTTTTTGATTCAAGCTTATCATCAGTTCGCTTTGTTTGGTAATATTTTTTAAAGGTAATGAAAATAGCACCTCTGAATTTACTGAGCTTTCTCCAAAGGATATATTAACATTGCAGTCATATATAAAATCACTTAGTTTAAGCAGTAAGAGATTTAAAAAATTTATCAAAACCCAACTTTCTTTTTTTATGATCATGGGGGAATCAACCTTTAAAAAAAAGAAAACTAATCTCTCCTGAAAAATTTTTTTATTATGTCTTCTAATGTTTGCTATTATCGCAGACAGTTCTTTCAGATGGCTAAAACCGTATAAATCATCGGATGCATCTTCTTCTGATGTCTGAGATACGGACTCAATAAAATTTCGTATCAGAGTTAAAGTATACTTTTCGGATTTTTCAAGCTTAAATGTGTCCATGTAATTGGATATTTCTTTTGAATAATCATTTATAACGCTTTTTAAACTGTTGGCTTTTTGAGTCTGAAGGTAATATACTTCCATAAGATTCTTGTTTTCAGTAACTGCACGGTCAAGTTTTTGCTTCAGGCGCATATTTTCCCTGGTCATTTCATGTAAGAGTAGAACTATTAATGTCAGAGAAAATAATAATGCTCCCCATTGAAGATAGGTGCGGTGCCAAGAGATAAATCCAAACCCCCCCAATATCTCATATACAATAAATATTGAAATAAAAAAAATTCCATAGCAGAAGCAAGTTTGTGAAAAATTCTTATCGCATATGAAAAAAATATATGAAATTATAGCCGATATGACAAATAGAATGAAAACATACCAAAAAAAGTTAAAGTAGGATCTGACTTTTATTAGTACAGGAAAATCTATCAGATCAATAAAGTTTATAACAGCAAAAATTAGGGAAATAATAGAAAAAGGTAATATAAACTTCGCCTTGAAAAGGAAAAACTTTTTTTTGAAAAAAGATCTGACTAGAAATATGGCAGATATAGGAAGCAGATAAAGTATAAAATCATTAAGTACATTCTTTATCAGACTATTCTGGAGAATATAGGAAAGAGAATTGGTCTGAAAAAGAATTCTGAATGCCAAAAGGAAAAGGAAAGTTCCTGAAAAAAGGAGCTTAGCACGGAACTGTTTTCTTATGAAAGAAAAAAGAATAAAAGAGATGCCACATAACAATAGTATAAGAGCTATTATAAGGCTGTCCAGATCAAAAGTAATAATTTTCCGAAGTATGTCAAGTTTCTTTCCTATGACAGTATATCCAGAAAAACCAATATTGGCTGTATTGGAAACTATTCTATAATAAATATACTGTCCCTGTGCAGTTACTGGTATAAAAAAAATTTGATTTCTCCAGTAAGTGTCTTTGTTTTTAATTTTCGGAGCAATATTATCTGACCTGAAAACTTCTTTTCCGTTAATAAACGTCTGAAAATCAGATATAATAAGATTGGAAAATAAATTGTATTCAGATTCAGCAAAAGGAAGAAGGAAACGTACCCAAAGAATTTTATTCTGATCCAGAGGTTTTACCAAAGGTACTGCTGGAGAAGAATACTTCTCCCATTTGCTGTGAAGGATAATATCGGAAAACGAAAGTTCCTCGGAAGAGAACAAGTACTCCCACCGGCAATCTTGATTGTCTATGTAAATAAGTTCTAACGGATGTTTTGTATCCGCAGACATCCCCAGGATAAAAAAGAAAGAAAAAAGCATAAGAAACAATATTTTTTTCATTATAAGCCTCAAAATTTTCTTAATATATAAGGAAATTATACTATATAAGAATAAAAAAATCTTCCTATCAGGAAGATTTTATGTTAGAAATCCACGTATTATAAGTTCGGTAGCTTCTTCTTCAGTAAGTCCTTTTGCCATAAGTGTTTCAAGCTGCAAAGCGTTTATTCTTCCTACAGAAGCTTCGTGAGTAAGTTCTGCCAGTTCATTTTTAACTTTGAGTATAGGTATTGTAGAAACTTCTACACCATTTCCTTTTACTATTTCGGTACATTCAATGTGACCTTTAGAGTAAGGAGCGTTTCCGTAGGCTTCATTTACAACCTTTGCTTGACTTTCATCCTGTGCTATCACATAAGTTTTAGCTATACCGCTGGCACCTTTACCGTTAAGATTGACAATTTCATTTATATCTACTTTGTCATCTTTCCTTGCCCATACCTTTGTCTCAAGAAAAGCCTTGGCATCTTCTGCCAGATCAACACTCATAAGAACCTTCATGGAGCCTACACGAGTCTTAGTGAGCCTGAACCTTGTAGAGTATGAAGAGCCCGTACCTACTTCAGCCAGATAATCAGTATTAAGATCGACCCAGCCCTCCTCATTATGAAAGTGAACATCCTCATATCCTACTTTTGAACCGCTGCGTGCTAAAATGTGAGAAACCATAGAATGTTTTATCTTCTGAGCGTTTGGAAACGAACAATGAGATAAAAAAGAGACTTCAGAATTACTGCCGATATCAAAATAGTATTCAAGATTTTGTTCGCCGTACTTTTCAAGAAAACCTACACACATATGAACGGGTTTTAAGATTTTTACATTGTCAGCTATACTCATCCATAGTTTTAAGGAAGTCCCTTCGGTTTTATAGTCTATTTTTACGCCTTCAATACTGTTTTTTCCTAGTACCTTATCCCCGCTTATTATTATTGAGACCATGTCCTTGGAAAGAAGGGAATCAGTTTTGCCGCCTGCCTGCTCATACGCTCTGGCAATATATTCAAACTCTTTAGAATAGTTCGGATCAATTCTCATATGGACCTCCTATTGCGATAAAGGAATATTAATATGCGAACAACTGTCGCACATATCTTTGTAGGATTTGCTTACCGACTGAGGAGAACCATAGGCATAAATTTCACCTGCGCAAAGTAGCAAAGCCTCATCAGAAAGCATAGCAATCTCTTCTCGGTGAGTTATGGATATGACTGTTGAACCGCTGCTCCTGAGAAAGTCGATAACGTTAAGAATCATAGAGTTAGACATCATATCTATACCAGAGTCTGGTTCATCTAGGATAACTACTTTTGGTTTTAGTATCATCACCGATGCAAGTTCAATTCGTTTTCTTTCGCCGCCGCTAAGTGTCTTATCAACTTTTCTAAACAAATAAAAATGATTCAGCCCTACTGAAGAAAGTGTTTTTAAAATGGACTCATCGGATATGGATTCTTTTCCTCCGAGTGTAAGGTAATCACGAACAGAAATTCCTTCAAATCTGGCCGGCTCCTGCCATATCATGGTTATACCAGATCTGGCTCTTTCATCAACTTTCTGTTCTGAAATATCCTTTCCTTCAAAGAAAATCTTTCCGGTATGGATATTTCTGTATCCTTCTGTCCCCATTATTATCCGGGCAAGAGTAGATTTTCCTACACCATTGTTTCCCAAAATGGCATAAGTTTTATCTTTTTCAAAGACGAAGCTTATGTTATTCAGAATTTTTCTGTTTCCTGCACAATATGAGATATCTTTTATCTCTAGCATAAACACCTCTTACTTTTAATAATGATATTTTTCATTATTGATGATTTTATAGGCTCTATAAATCTGTTCGTAAAGGAAAAGTACAATCATCTCATGGGTAAAGGTCATTTTTGACATAGACAAAACCATATCCGCTTTTGCATATACTCTGCTGTCATGACCCCAAGGACCTCCGATAAAGAAATTAATACTTTTCTTAGAAGAGTTGTTCCAAAAAACTATCTTCCGGCTCAATTCAACTGAAGAAAGTATTATTCCAGTCTCATCAAGCACTATGTTCGCCGAATCCTTTTCAAAAAAAGGTTCTATTCTCAAAAAATCATAGGCTGTTACTTCTTCCCTTGAAAGTTTTTTAATGTTTTTTTTAAGCTCCAGCTCAACCAATTCATTTTTGGTATAGGGATTGAGCCATTTCTTGTACTGCTCTGTACCCTGAATTATAAAACTACTCTTTAATGGTCCTATAAGAAAAATTCGAATCATCTGAAAATGAGTTGAAACTTAAAGGCTGCTAATTATGAACTGTTCTATTGTATGACAGTTTGATTTCAGACCGCCAGTCAATTTTGCCAAAGCACCCAAAGCCATCGAGCTGGTAATAGGAGAGGCGAGTTCTACGTCTGTAATAGAACAGTTAAAATGTTCGGCAATCTCTCTTACTTTATCATAAACCTCTATCATACTGTACTCTTTGGCACTAATGTTAAGGGAAAGGCTGAAACGTTTTGAGTAGTTATCTCTGCTTACAAAAACACTAGAAGGCAGTTCAATCAAAACCTCTCTTCTTATCTGATCAATAAGCCATCTGTCTGATATGCTGAATGAAAAATTAATGCTTAGCAGTGGTTCTCTTAAGCCTATTATTGTAGCTCCAGCTGTTTTATGAGGAGTCCTTGGACCAAAGTCAGGTTCAAAAGTCTGTTCCTTCATTTTTTTTGCTAATCCTTCAAACTCGCCTTTTCTTATATTATTTATGTTTTTAAAACAATCCTTCCGTGCAGATTTTTCATAAAGGAAAACTGGAAGTGCCAAATCCCTTGAAATCCTTGAAGAAAGGGAGGTAACAACTTCTTGAGCTTGTTTTTCTTCAATGTTCATAATAGGTACTATTGGGATAACATCTATTGCTCCTATTCTTGGGTGGGCACCTCGGTGCAGGTTCATATCTATTTTTTCTACAGCTATACGTGAAATGTTGTACAGACATTCCTCAAGGCTGTCTGGACTACCTACAATTGTAAAAAAACTTCTGTTGTACGATGGATCCGATAGTTTTGAAACCAGCCAGAGGTTCTTATAAGAAGCAACTTCTCTGACAATTGAGTTAATTAATTTTTCATCTCTTCCTTCACTTATATTAGGTACTGATTCAACTAACTGCATTTTTTTCACCCCTGTCTTTTATTCTTATTTACTATGCATCCTTTAGTAGCCAACCCAAGTAATATTGAGTACGTTATTATCTGATTTCCTCCCCAAGATACTAATGGAAGAGGTACACCTGTAACAGGCATTATTCCAAGATTCATTCCGATATTTTCAAAGACATGAAAAAATATAAGAAAACCGCTTCCAAGAAAATAAAATTTCCAGAAAAAATCATAGCTAAGGTTAAATCCCCGGTATAGTCTATATAAAATAACTGCATACAGAAAAAGTATCAGACATATACCTATAAACCCAAACTCTTCTCCAATGACAGAAATAATAAAATCAGTATGATCCTCTGGAACAAAATTTCCAAGATTCATATTTCCATTCATATAACCTTTGCCCAGTATCCCGCCTGATCCAATAGCTCTCATGGACTGAATTGTATTATAGGCAGCACCAGTAGCGTTTTGCTGTGGAGAAAATATGCTGAGTATTCTGTCTCTCTGATAGTCTTGTATCATAAAAAAAGCGACCGGAGAAGCAAGGATTGCCCCCCAGACAGCGCCTTTCCATATTCTTTCATGTTTGGCACAAGCAATAGTCATTATAAGCCACATTGAAAGAACAATCAGAGTGGTTCCAAGATCAGGTTCCTTATATATAAGTATTGCCGAAAAAAATATGGACAAACAGGCCATATAATATACTTTAGAATTTTTAGCTGCAAGCACTTCAGAAAGAAAAAGAATCTCTGCCAGCTTAAAGTATTCTGAAGGTTGAAAATTAAAAAAACCAAGACTTATCCAACGCCTGGAACCGGAAATCTTGGGAGCAGCCAGAACAAATATTAATGCGGCAACCGTCAGAAAAAAAAGTACGGGGATAAATCTCCGTATAAACCTTTCTGGGAGAATAATTGTGAGAAAAAAAAGAAAAATTCCAAACAGTATAAGAATAAGATGTTTAGAGGACGAAGATTCAAGAGCTGTATTCATATTTGCACTTTTTACTGCAAAGAAACTTATGGTGAGTAAAGCTAAATAACAAAGAAATATATAAAATTCAAATCTTTTATACCGTTCTTTGTACTCAGTTCTTATGGATCTCAAAATAGTATTACGCATATCTTCCTCGCTTACCATTCTTTTTAAGGTATTATATCATCATCAAGTATATTTACGGTTAATAAATTAAAAATAAATCGGTATTAAGCATTATCAACTATCAGAATATCTTTAAAAGCTTAAAAAGCGGAGTTTGACCGACCAGAAAAAATTTATATATAATTAACAGATCAATGGATATTTTATTTGCAAAATCTTATTAAGACATGTATAATAAAAGTATCTAAAAGTTATTTAACTATATTTAGGATTGATAAATGTGATTGGTGACAGAACAATTTTTTTTGATACTTTAGGTTCAACAAATAAATACCTGTTGGAGAACTGGCAGATTCTTCCTTCAGAAACGGTTGTCTGGGCTAAACAACAGCAGAATGCTTATGGGCGTAAAAAAAGTTTTTGGAGTTCTAATTCTGGAGGATTATGGTTTTCTGTGCTTTTTAAGCCTAAAAAACGTCCTGTGAATCCTTGGCATTATGTAAGGCTCTATAGTCTTACCGTGTATGATATATTAAAAGAGTACGATATCAAAGCTCAGATTAAATGGCCAAATGATGTACTTGTTGAAGATAAAAAAATATGTGGTATACTCAGTGAAGCGGTTTATGCTGGAAAAAACCCAGAGGCAATAATAGTCGGAGTTGGCATAAATGTTAATAACAGTATTCCAGAAGAATTGAGCGGAAAAGCTACATCACTAATAGAATTCACATCAAAGCAAGCTAATCTTTCCAAGCTTTTGAGCAGAATAAATCATATTGCTTATTATCGATACTATCTAAAATATCTAAAAGACAAATCAGTTTCTGTGATTACAAAAAAGTGGATAAATGCTCTAAATATAAAGGTTGGGGATTCGGTAGAAATCATTCCTGTGGAAGGTTCTCCGTTTTATGCAGAAATAAGTTCTATTAATCCTGATTATTTAGAAATTCTTGACGAAAACTATAATGTGAAGAATTTTTTTGCCGGCGAAATTTCTGTCAGGACAAAAAAATGAGATATTATATTAGGAGGAAGCTATGGAACTAAAAACACTTATTTCCAAAGAACAGCTAGATAATAAGGTCAGGGAGCTTGGAAAAGCTATATCTGACTATTATAAGCCTAAAACAAATGAGCTTTTTGGTGTCTGCGTTCTTAAAGGTTCAGTGAATTTTTATAGTGATCTTGTAAAAAATATTGATATGGATGTTATTTACAATTTTATACAGGTGTCAAGCTATTCTGGAAAATCTACAACCGGTCGTATAAAAGTAAAAAGTTGGCTTGAAGAATCTTTAGAAAACAAGCATGTACTCATAGTAGAAGATATAGTCGATACAGGAGCTACTCTCCGCTATATCATAAAGTATCTTGAAAAGCAGAATCCGGCATCCATAGAGATTGCTTCACTGGTTGTAAAGAGTCAGAATCAGAACGGTATAGACGTAAGGTTTCCTGGTTTTGATATCGGAGATTATTTTATAATCGGCTATGGTCTTGATTATGATGAAAAATACAGAAATCTTCCGTATATAGGATATTTAGAATAATAAGACTAAAAGAAACCTAAAAGCAATAATTTTTAAATAATATTTGTGACTTAAAAAATAAAAAATATGTTATAATGTATTTATAAACTTTTAGGAGGTAAAATATGTTTGATATGGCCGGATATACATTGAAGGTAAAACAAGCAGTTGACTATATTAAAGAAAAAACGAGATGCCTGCCTGAAATATGTATAATACTCGGTTCTGGGCTCAGTTCAATTGCTCAAAGCGTTGAGATGCCCCAAGTGATAGATTATGCTGAAATACCCGGATTTTCTATATCAACAGCACCGGGTCACAAAGGTCAACTTATTTTCGGGCAAATGCACGGAAAGAGCGTTGTTTTGATGAATGGAAGATTTCATTATTACGAAGGCTATTCCATGAAAGAGGTAACCTTTCCCATAAGAGTGATGCAGATGATGGGAATAAAATATCTTTTTGCCACAAATGCTGCCGGCGGCCTCAATCCTGAGTTTCAAAAAGCCAATCCCTGCATAATTACCGATCATATAAATTTTTTTGGTGACAATCCGCTTATTGGTCCCAATAACGAGCAATGGGGTCCAAGATTTCCTGATATGAGTGAATGCTATTCAAAAGATCTCATTGAAAAAGCGGAAAAGGCAGCCCAGAAATTGGGAATAAAAGTTTTTAAGGGTATTTATTTAGGTATAACTGGTCCTACTTTTGAAACACCTGCAGAACTTAGAATGATGAGGGAGTTCGGAGCCGACCTTGTAGGCATGTCAACAATTCCAGAAATCATAACAGCAAGACATGCTGGTATAAAGATACTTGGAATATCGTGCATAACAGATATGGCAATTGCAGAAGATTTAGAGCCGCTTACTGCTCAGCAGGTTATAGACGTTGCCAACAGTACGGGAAAAAAGATTGCGCAGATAATTATGGAAGTGGTTAAGAATATTTAACTTTTTGTTCCGGATAGTTCCGGAACATTTTCATTGATTATGATAAAAAAAAACAGGCCGTACATATTGATTTTTTTTGTTTTGATTTTATTTCAGAGTATAGCGTCAGGTTTTGAAAATGATTTTGCAAAGTTATTTTTAAAGCCGCGTACTTATTTTGATTATTTCTTTGATACGGCACAGTCAATTGATGCTGATTTTTTTGTGGTATCAAAGTATTCTGTTATGTCTTCTTCTGAGATTTTAAAAACGGTATGGTCTCAGGAAAGGAGCATGATCGGTGGTCAAATTGATGTAGAATCTGATTTTTATACTCATGCTATCTCCAGCTCCAAAGCTTTAGGGTTGATGCAGATTAAGTACCAGACAGCTTCTGATATGCATATTGATAATCTATTTGACCCATACGATAATCTGAAAGGGGCATTGGAGTATCATGGATATTTACGAAGGCTTTTTAATGATGAGAAAAAGCAGATAGCAGCATATCATGATGGTCCTGGGAGTATTCAGCGTCAAGGTATGTCTGTAACTGGAGAACAGTATTATAATCAGGTAAAATCTGATCAGAAAAAATATAAGAGTATAATGCTTGAATCACCTTCAGTATTTGGTGTTGGAATAAGTTTTGAAAATGGGACTATTTTAAAGACACATTTTTATAATTCTATAGCGTATATGAAGTTTGAGTTCTATAATTACGCGGATATATACATAAATAAAAAGAACGATAGCTTTATGCTAGACTATGAGATGAACTCTTCAGTCTTGTATTTTCCACGTACAGTAATAGCTTTTGGAACCGGTGTGACTTTGGAAAACAAGGGATTCAAAAATGGAGATTATATACTCAGACTGGGTTTCCCATGGAGGAGTCTTATTGTAAGGGTTGGGGATGAAAATTCTTTTACATTTAAAGAGGAATATAAAGAGTTTTTTTACTTTTTTAAGCTGAAGAATTCTTCGGCGATAGTTGCTGCAGGGATGAAGTTTAATGATTTTAAGGTATCTTTGACATTTGATCTTCTGAAAAAGTCTTTCGGTTCGTATATATCGATATTCTGAGGGGTGGAAAAAACAAATGGAAGAATTTTTGAAAAAAATTCTTGGCTGGTGGAAAAACCTCGAAAAAAAGAAAAAAATTACATATATAATATATGCATTATCAGTAATTATCGTTATGATAATTCTTTTTGTTGTTATATCGCTCCCGCACTATACACTTTTGGTAAGCGGTCTTAATGAGACTCAGGCAGGACAAGTCATAGCAAAGCTTGATGAGCAGGGGGTAAAGTATAAGGCTGGTCCGAATGGGAGCATCTATGTTTCAAATAGTCAAAAGTATGAGTTAAGGATGAAGTTGGCTTCAGAAGGAGTACTTGGAAATAATTCCAGAGGATATGAGCTTTTGCAGAATCAGGGGTTTGGCGCTACTAGTTTTGATAAACAGGTAAATTATCAGATAGCACTTGAAGGAGAGCTTGAAAGATCAATATCAGCTATAACTGGTGTTTCTTTTGCCAGAGTACATCTTGTCATTCCTCCAAAAACATACTATACAGTCGGGGATAATGCGATTCCAAAAGCTTCTGTAATGATATCTCTTGCAACAGGTGCTCAAATAACTCAGGAACAGGTAAAGGGGATTGTGGAACTTATTTCAGGTGCTGTTCAGGGACTTGAGCCAAAAAATGTAAGAGTTGTCGATAATTACTCACGCGATCTTAGTTCTTCTATATACAATGATGATATGGGATCAGCCAACACAAAATTTCAGATGAAACAGATGATAGAGTCTTACTATACAAAAAAAATCCAACAGACTATGCAAACTGTTTTTGGATTCGGAAATGTGGTAGTCATGTCTGATGTGGAACTTAACTGGCAGAAACTTGAACAGGAGGAAAGAACTGTTGAACCTGTAAATAAGTCCAGCGGCATTATACTGAGTCAACAACAGGAGAGTGAACAGACTATAAACTCTTCTACCAACAGTGGGGCACCGGGAACGACATCTAATATTCCGCCTTACGATTATCAGACACAAACTTCTGATCAGAATGCCGGATACTCCAAATCGAAAGTAATAACTAATTATGATATAAACGAGATTTACAAAAAAACTATTGATGATAGAACGGGAGAAATTGCAAAGAAAAGCTTTACAATATATATAGATTTCTTGAAATCCGGTGTAACTGAAACCGAGGAGATCATAAAAAATATTAAATCCTCTATAACCACGGCTACAGGATCTGTGCAGGATAATATAAGTGTTCTTTCACTTACTTTCAACAGAGAAATGGACAATGAAAAGAGTAAGATCGAAGCAGAGAACCTTAGAAGAAGGAAACTGATAACCTATGTGATACTTATAATGGTTGCTATTGTAATGTTGCTTTTCCTCTTGTATGTTGCTTTATTATATATGCGCAGAAAGAAGACTTATACTCTTATAGAAGAAAGGAAAAAGAAGCTTGAAGAACGTGTAAAAGAAGTTGTCGGAGAGGTTAAAGAAGAGCCTATGGAACTTTCTCCAAGCCAGGAAATGCAGAAGAGACTTGAAACAATTGTTGATTCCAGACCAAATGATGTTGTTGAGATAATAAAGATTTGGATAAATACACAATGAGGTGATTACAGTGGCTAAAAATGAAGATATAACAGGAGTAAAGAAAGCTGCTGTGCTGCTGGTCTTAATGGGATCGGACAGAGCTGCAACCATCCTCAAAAAACTTCCTGATTCCGATGTTGAACAGCTCACATTGGAAATTGCCAATTTGGGAAAAATAGAGGAAGGTTTGAAGAATGCTGTGAGTTCTGAGTTCTTTGAATTTGCAAAGATAAAAGAATTTATAAATAAGGGTGGAATAGACTATGCCCGTAAGCTTCTTGAGGATGCTTTTGGACCAGAAAAAGCAATTGAAATAATAGAAAAACTTGTCTCAAGCTTACAAGTGAGGCCTTTTGACTTTCTTAGAAGGATTGATGTTGCCCAGATGGTCAATGTGCTTCAAAATGAACATCCCCAGACTATTGCTCTTGTGCTATGTTATTTGAGTCCTACGATAGCCTCGCAAGTAATAACCAACCTTAATGAAAGCCTTCAGGTGGAAGTTGTAAAGAGAATTTCCATAATGAATTCAGCAACTCCGGATGTTGTTAAAGATGTCGAGACCAAGATGAAAGATAGGCTTTCTTCTTTTGCTACCCAGACATTCTCCCAGGTTGGTGGGATAGAAACTGCTGCGGAAATAATGAATAATATAGATAGAGTTGTAAGTAAAAATATCTTCGACAGACTTTCTGAAAGAGATCCCAAGCTTTCAGAAGAAATACGCAAGAGAATGTTTGTATTTGAAGATATAGTGAAGCTCGATGACAGATCTATTCAGAGAATAATAAGAGAAATAGATAATAAAGATCTTACTATTGCTCTAAAAGGAGCTTCTGAAGAGGTTAAACTGACTATATTTAAAAACATGTCCAAACGTTCAAGCCAAATTGTACAGGAAGAACTTGACTATATGGGACCTGTAAGAGTTCGTGATGTCGATGAGGCTCAGCAGAAGATAGTTGCTACTATAAGAAGACTTGAGGAATCAGGAGAGATAATAATAGGAAGCGGTGGAGGAGAGGAATTGATTGTATAATAAGAAAGTTATCAAAAATAAGTACGTGGTCCTTGACTCAAAGCTAGATATAAATTCTAAAAAAATAGAGGAAGAAATACTTTCTGCTGAAGACAATCAGCAGAATCTTTTGGTGGACCAGCAGGTCAAAGATAGACTTGTTGAGACAGAAGAGAAAGCTAAGGAAATTATTTTCCAGGCTAACAAAAGGTCTGAGGAAATAATAAAAAAAGCTAATCAGCAAGCCCAGGCTATTGTTGAAGAAGGTAAAAGACAGGCTGATCTTTTTTACAGGCAGAATGTAGAACAGAAAAACAAAGAGTTTTCTGTTATAATAGAAAATGTGAAAAAAAGTCTGTATGAGTATACGGCAAAGTATGAAGTACTTCTAGAAGACTCTCTTATAGAATCTTTTAAAAAATTGAATCTCAAATTTCTTAAACAGGAGATAATTGAAACTCCTTTATGGCTGAAAGAGATAATTTCAGAACTGAAAAATCGTCTTAGTAGTTTTAATAGTTTCAGCATGAGGATGAATGAAAAAACATTCGAAAGGGCAAAAGAATTTCTTGAAGAATCTTCTATTAAGAGTATAAAAACAGATAATTCTTTGTCTGATAATGAAATTTTTGTCGATACTGAGTATGGTGTTTTCGATATATCCGTTCAAAGCTATATAGAAGACATGACAAAGATTTTTGAGGAAAGCAAAAATGAAACCAAGTAATTTTGAAAGATTTAAAAGTAATTATTATGGAAAACTATATAAGTTACCTTTGATAGGTCTTAGTGGAAAAGTGTCGCGGATAGTTGGAATGACTATTGAAGCGGTGGGACCGGATGCTTCCATAGGGGATCTTTGCGGTATAAAATTGAAAAATGGTAATACAGCATTATGTGAGATGGTAGGGTTTTCAGACAATAAAACCTTGTTAATGCCATTTGATGAAATAAACGGTCTTTATGTGGGAGCTCCTGTAAAAAAGCTTGACAAGAAAGTTTCTCTTAAGGCGGATCAAAGTATACTTGGACATGTCCTTGACGGAATAGGAAGGCCTATGGACAGTTCGGGAGCTGTATTTAAAGATGAGATACCAATATATTCACCACCTCCAAATCCGCTTATAAGAAAAAAAATAGAACAGCCACTTTCAGTCGGGGTACGTGCGATTGATGGTTTGCTTACTCTTGGCAAAGGTCAAAGAATTGCAATTATGGCAGGTAGCGGAGTAGGAAAAAGTACTCTACTTGGTATGATTGCAAGGAACACTGAAGCTGATATTAACGTTATAGGTCTTATAGGCGAACGTGGACGAGAAGTCAGAGAGTTTATCGAAAGAGACTTAGGAGAAGAAGGACTTAAGAAGTCCGTTGTACTTGTCTCCACATCAGACCAGCCTGCCTTAGTAAGAGTGAAGGCACTTTATACAGCTACGGCTATCTCAGAATATTTCAGAGATAAGGGATATAATGTTCTTCTTATGGTTGATTCTCTGACCCGCTGGGCGATGGCTCAGAGAGAAATCGGACTTTCAATAGGCGAGCCGCCAGCTACACGTGGATATACTCCCAGTGTTTTCGGTAATTTGCCTAAAGTCTTGGAAAGAGCAGGAAATTCTGATAAAGGAACAATGACAGCAATATATACAGTACTGGTTGAAGCTGATGATATGAATGATCCGATAGGCGATACAGTAAGAGGCATTGTTGACGGGCATATAGTACTTTCAAGGAAGATGGCCGATACAGGGCATTACCCGGCGATAGAGCTTCTTGGAAGTGTTAGCAGGCTTATGAGTTCGGTGGTTGACAGTGCTCATCTTCAGGCAGGCAGAGTTGTCAAAGAGATAATATCAACATATCGTGAAGCTAAGGATCTCATAGAAGTTGGTGCGTACAAATCTGGTATGAATAAGAAGATAGATGTGGCTATTTCAGAAATAAACAGTATAAATGGTTTTTTGAAACAAGAAGTGGATGAAAGAGAAGATTTTAAAACCATAAAGGAAAAATTACTGCAAATATCCAAGAGATGTTCTGTTTAGAATCAGGAGGGGTAAGATGAAATTTCCAGCAGAAATTCTTATAGGAATTATATCTGTCTTTATCGTGTTGGTTCTTCTTTTATCAAAAAAGATTGTTAAACCGTTTCTAAAACCAAGAAGTTGGCGGAAGTACAGCGAGAGTGTAACTGCTTATCTCTATCTTCTTCCTTCTTTTGTTGTGTTAGGAATTTTTGTTTTTTATCCCATAGTTTACTCTTTTGTTCTTAGTTTTTTCAAATGGGATTTCAAAAATCAACAAAATCCTATCTTTAACGGACTTGAAAATTATCAGAAGCTTTTTACATTAAGAAATGGAATAGAAGCAAGCTTTAATACAGCTTTTTTTAATACAATTCTTGTAGTGATGACATTCATATTTTTGATGCATGTGATTTTTGATTTAAAAAAAGTAAAAGATAAAAAGTATACGAAGCTTATGTTTGTTATGACTGCATTAGGTCTTGCTTTTGTTATTTTTGGCAGATTTGTTCCTGCTATTGTCATAATAGTCGTATCTATAGTAATGCTTTGTGTGTATACTGTTTTAGCTGCCATGAAGTTTATAGAAGGTTCTTCTGACAGACTTATGGGAAGGCTTATACTTTTTTTTGCATTCTATTTTACTTGTTTCAAAATAGGTATTCCTGAAATAATAAACTATCTCAGCCTTGCTAAGGAGCAATCTGATTTTATAAAATCGATATGGAATACTTCACACTACGTTATTCTCTCAACACCTGTCACGATTTTTCTGGCCTTAATAATAGCTCTTTTATTGAATAAAAGCGTCAAAGGTAAGTCATTTTTCCGGACTTTGTATTTTATACCTTTTGTCACAAGCGTGGTAGCGGTTTCATTAGTCTTTCAGTGGATTTTTAACGATAATGGACTTCTAAATTATTTTTTGTCATTTTTTGGTATCGAAAGGATACAGTGGTTGAAAAATGAAAATTGGACCATACCAACAGTTGCAATAATTTCAGTGTGGAAGCTTATTGGATATTATGCAGTAATATTTCTTTCAGGTCTTCAGAGTATTGACAAATCTTATTATGAAGCAGCTGACGTTGACGGTGCCAGCGGATGGCACAAGCTTAAGTATATAACTTGGCCACTACTTTCACCAACGACTTTTTTTATTCTTATTGTATCTATGATAGGCGCATTCAAAGTTTTTTCGGAAATTTTTGTTCTTTACTCCGGGCTTCCGGGGCCATACAATAACTCTGGACTTACAGTTGTTTATTATGTTTATGATAAGTTCTACAATGAACAAAGGATGGGAGAAGCAAGTGCTGCAGCATATGTACTCTTTGGTATAATTCTTCTTTTCACGTTTGTTCAGATGGCTGCCGGGAAAAACAAAGTTCATTACGATTCTTAGTAAACGGAGGTAAATAATGACATACAATAAATTTTGGAAAACTTTTGGTACAGTAGCAATATATCTTCTAACGGCTGCCGGAGCTCTTATAATGATCCTTCCTTTTGCGTGGATGATTATAACCTCTTTTAAATCAGAGGGAGAAGTAAATGACTGGCCTCCGAAGTGGACATCGAAAAATTTTTATTCTTCCCGTGAGCTTAATGTTCAAACTTCAAGATCCAATGTTTCTGGAAAAGGGAACTTCAATCTGGCAGAGTTCCGTACTGTTTCTTCAGAAGATACTTTTGAAAGCAATAAACTGGTTTACTATATAAACGATGATCCTGTCTACAGAGGAAAGTTCGAGCTTAAGTTTGATACATTAGACTACAGTTCTTCGGAAAGTCTTGGAATTATTTTACAGCAGATAAATGATTATATATCTAACACTCAGTTAAGAGATGATCTGACAGCTTTTTTTGCTGCTGGAGAAAGTACTCCTGGTTTTTTTGAAGAACTCTACTTCAATCTTTTTTCTCCTGATGACGGTTACTATAAAAAAATTGTTATGGCGAGACTTATATCTTCAGATATTTCGAAGATGATAACGTATATTAACAGGTTAAATGAAGGGAATATAGATAAACTTGCAGCTTTTAGATTATCAGATAGTATGTCTTCACAAGAAGTAGCTGAGATTTTGGCAAAAAAAGAAGTTTTTTCTTCTGATTTGGCGTCGCTTAAAGAAAAGCTTATAGAAATAAAAAACATTTTGGATACAAACTATAAAGGATCAGAAATGCTTAGCAGCGAAGATGCATCAAAACTGAAAACTCTCTTACTTGATTTTGCATCTCGTATTGATGCATATGACGATCCAGTTCTTTCAAAAAATAATCAGATTATGTTGAATCAATTCTATAATCCTGCTGTTAAAAACGTTAATACACTGGAATTTTTAACGTTTTTTATGAATTCTTTCAAAAAAGTACAGTCTGAAAAATTATCAGGGCAAAGCATAATTTTTAAGGTTGCCCAAAAAGATAAGATGTATGAAAATTTTGTATTGGATATTGAAAAATCAGATTTTCCAGATTTTTTCAAGGATGAGATAAAACAATTACTTACAAAAGACAACATCTTGGAGATAAAAGATATAGTTATCCTTCAAATGGAAAAAGAAATGAGTGATAATATCAGAACCAAGCTTTCATCACAACCATCTGATCTTTCTGCATGCATAAGCCTTGTACGCGATGTTGCCAAGCTTTCACCCAATGAGACTGATTTTAAAGATTTTCTAGGTGAGAATGAACTTAAGTTGTATGAATCTTTTGATGATAGCAAGAAAAATGATTTATTTGAGCTTGCCGTAAAAAGGCGTGAGTATGATAGTATTTTCAGTAGATTCGGAAAATTTTATGTCGATTCTGTATCTACCGCTGATATAATACAAGCACCATCATTTGTCAAAACAATACGATATAAGAATAATTCTATAATAGAAATAATAACTGACAATGTCTTATCTACATGGCTTTTGGAAGAAAAACCTTTGGTAAAAGCAACGTTCACTTTCGGAGAGGTTTTTAAAAATATCTTTCAAAGTTACGTTATCGCATGGAATGCGGCACCATTTTCAAGATACTATATAAATACCATCTTTATGGCATTGCTTACGACTTTTTTTGAAATTATACTTGCAGCAATGGCTGCCTTTGCATTCGCTAAGCTTGAGTTTTATGGAAAAAATATTATTTTTTCTCTTTTTCTGTCTACTATGATGATTCCAGGAGAAGTAATGCTTGTGCCTAATTACATTACCATAAGCAAGTTTCAATGGATAGATTCGTATTATGCTCTTATAGTTCCATGGGTAGTCAGTGTGTTTGCCATATTTCTGCTTAGACAGCAGTTTCTTTCACTTCCCAATGATTTATGGGATGCTGCAAAGATAGATGGCTCTTCAAGTTGGAGGTTTTTATGGACTGTAATGGTGCCTTTAAGTAAGCCTTCCATACTTACCGGAGGTCTATTGAAATTTGTAGGAAGCTGGAATGCTTTTCTTTGGGTACTTATAGTAACAAAAAGCCCTGAAATGCGTACTTTGGCTGTAGGCCTTCAGACATTTACAACCGATGCAGGAACGAAGTATAACCTTCTTATGGCAGCATCAACTTTCTCAATACTTCCAGTAGTTATAATTTTTATATTCCTGCAAAGATACTTTGTTGAAGGTATAGCAAGAAGCGGTCTGAAAGGATAATCAATGCCATATATTTATATAAACAACACTCCTAAAAAAGCTAAAAGAAAGGGTTCTAAAAAGCTAAGGCGTATAATTTTTCTCTTTTTCTTTATAGGATTAACTGTTTTTTTTGTATATGAAATATCCAGACAGTTTTCTCTATATAATGATTTAAAAGAAAAATATGATAATCTTTCACAAAAATATGAAAGTCTTATGAATATTTACAATGAAAAACAGAAGATACTTCAGGATCTTGAAGACAAACTCAAGGGAAAAGGAGTTCATTTTGATGGACGTTCAATCAAAGAATTTGATATTTACAACATCGAACAAACCGAACAGTCAACAGATACAACTGGCACGCAGCTACGCTGAAAAGTACAATGGTTTTTATATAGACAGAAAACAAATAGATTTTGCATCCTTTGATGAGAGCTTCTGTTTTGTAATCGAGAAAGATGGTTCGTTGAAAATAAGATGGAAGGAAGGTCAGTTTTTTTATCATCCATCGGTTGCTAAAATAAAGTACTCAAGTTATCTTTTCAATAAAACGGATCCGCTTTTAAAAATATTAGACATATCAACCAGCGATACTGTTATTGATCTTACTATGGGATTGGCAAGCGAAGCGCTTTTTATAGCAGCTTTCTGTAAGTGTGTTATAGGAATAGAAGGTTCATTACCGATATATATAGTTGTTAGCGAAGGCTTAAGCAACTATGGCTATGAATATGAATGGATGAAGCAAGCATCAAAAAAAGTAGTCTGTATTAACTCAGATATGCGCGAATATATAAGAAATCAGTCTGATGATTCATATGATATTGTATACTGTGATCCTATGTTTGAGCATCCCAAATACTCTTCTTCACCAATTAATCCGCTAAGAAAATTTGCAATTTATGATCCTGTTACTTTTGAGGATGTCAATCATATGCAAAGGGTAGCGCGAAAAAGGGTAGTCATTAAAGCCAGAAGCAACGACAGTCTATGGGAAAGATTCAAATTTTCTTATACTACAGACAGAAGAAAAAGTGACATCTCGTTCGGAGTAATAGAAAAACGATGAAAGTACCAATAATCACAGGCCCTACCGCTTGCGGAAAGACTGACCTTTCTATAGCTCTTGCTCAACGGATGGATGGAGAAATCGTATGTCTTGATTCCCGGCAAATATATAAGCATTTGGATATAGGAACAGCCAAGCCTTCTACACAAGATATGGAAAAAGTTACGCATCATCTTTTCGGTTTTATTGAGCCATCTGCCAGCTATAGTGCTTATGATTACAGGAATGACGCTTTAAGCTGTATACAAAAAATCTTAAGTTCAGGACATATGCCAATACTTGTAGGAGGGACAGGATTATATATAGACTGTCTCATGAAAGGTGTAATTGAGGTTGGCTCAGACTATGGATTAAGGAAGCACCTTATGAGAATGGAGGAGGAATCTCCTGGCAGCTTAAGAAAAATACTTTTTTCCATTGATTCACAAAGTGGTGAACGGATTTCAGAAAACGATATAAAAAGAACTGTCAGAGCAATAGAAATATATGTACTTACAGGTAAAAAGATGTCAAGTTTAGTTAACAATACTAATGTAAAAAGTGAATTTGATTTTGATATAATTGTTTTCGATAGAGACAGAAAAGAACTTTATGAAAGAATAGACAGAAGAACAGAAGACATGTTAAGTCAAGGTATGGTCATGGAAACATCGGAACTTATAAAAAGATATCCTGAATCATGTAATGCACTCAATACCTTAGGGTACAAACAGATTATAGCGTATCTTAAAGGCAGAATGGGTTATGAGGAAGCTGTAAACAGAATAAAGTTTGAAACGCACCATTATGCAAGACGTCAGATAATTTATTTCAGACGTTTTCAAAATGCAAGATGGATTAATCTTTCTTCAAAAAAGGATGAAGAAATTAAAAATGAACTTTTTGATTACATTAGAAGGGGGAAATAATTATGCCGGAAAAGTTTAATCTTCAGGATAGGTTTTTAAACATTATACGTACAAATAAGCTTGAAGTAAAGATTTATTTTGATGGAGGTTTTCAGACCAGTGGGCAGGTAAAATCATTTGACAACTATACTGTCCTAATTGAAAAGAACGGTCAGCAGTCGTTAGTGTACAAACATGCAATAAAAATGATGGTACCTTCCAAGTACATAAAGCTTTTTCAGCAGCCAGCTGAAACGCCTCAGGAAAGTACAGAAGAAAATTAAGGAGTGATTCAGAATCGTAGGAGTTATAATAAGTATCTACAGAGATGCTAATACCGCAATAGAGATTGCAGAGCTATCAGAACTTTGCAAAAGTGTTGGTATAGAGATACATGACCATATGACTCAGAAGTTAATAAAAACAGATCCAAAACATTACTTGGGTTCTGGAAAAATACAAGAAGTGAAGGATCTTTTGATATTTACCAAGAGTGAAATAGTGGTTGTAAATGACAGAATTAGCAGTACACAGAAAAAGAATCTGGAAAAGCTTTTGTGTGTGCAGATAATGGACAGGAACGAAGTTATTCTTCAGATTTTCAGAAAAAATGCATGTTCAGCAGAAAGTAAATGTCAGGTTGAACTTGCCAGTCTGCAGTATGAACTGCCAAAATTGATAGGGAAAAATGATAATCTTTCCAGAACCGGTGGAGGAATTGGTACTGTTGGTCCTGGAGAAACCGAACTTGAGTACAACAGAAGGACTATTCAAAAACGTATAAGCATTCTTAAGTCGAAACTTAAAGAAATTGAAGCTGAACATCAAAGAAACAGAAAAAATAGACTTGAGTCATCTTTGCCTATAATATCTATAGTAGGCTATACTTCGGCCGGAAAATCTACATTACTGAAAAATATTTCAGGCGATGAGAGTATACTTGTATCGCCTGATTTGTTTTCTACACTCTCTCCTTCAGTAAGGAGAATAAGATTTGCTTGTGGACTTGCAGCTGTAGTATCAGATACCGTAGGTTTTGTAAACAGATTGCCGCTTGAACTGATAGAGTCTTTTAAATCGACACTTCAGGAGGTAAAGGATTCTGATATAATAGTAAAAGTTATAGACTTGTCCTCAACATGTACTGCTATGCATATAAGAACCATAGATAGCATACTTGGAGAGCTTAATGCTCAGGAGATACCTCAAATAATAATTTTTAATAAAGTTGATGTTTCCGAACAGTCTAAAATAAGTGATTACAAGCTGCTTTACCCGAAAGCTTTGTTTACTAGTGTAGCAGATCCTTTGAACAAAGGCGGAATACTTCAATTTATTCAGGACAATTTGGTTGAAAAAGGCATAATAAAAAACAATTCTGTTGAAGTTCTCTCCAGTGAAGAGTGGAAATTTTCAAAATTTATCGGTAATATAGGTATATGTGAAAAGAAAAATATAGAAGAAAAAGTTTTCTTTAAAATGCTCAGTAAAGAATCTCAGTATAAGAAAATAATCAAATCTTTGGAGGTGTAGAAGTCTTGAAAAAAACATGTATACTAATTTTGTTGCTTTTATTCGGAATCACACTAATAGGGTCGGTTTTTACACCTCCCGTAAGAAATTCTTATATTACAGCTTCTTTTGGTGAGTTCAGAGATACCGGAGATAAACCTCATTTTCATCTAGGCATTGATTTTTCAACATTTAACAGGGAAGGAATAAGTGTTTATTCTGCAGCATCCGGATATGTTTATAAGATATGGATGAACGATCCTATATACGGTAATGCGGTTTTCATAAAACACGAAGATCTTAACCTGATTACTGCATACGCACATCTTCAGGATTTTGGAGATCGTATAAGATACTATTCCGAACTAATAAAAAAAGAGTTTAAGGGAGAAGGTAAAATTGAAGCAGTATTTCCAAAAGATCAGATCCAAGTTCAGAGAAATGAACTAATAGCTCTTTCAGGAAGTTCAGGTGCTGCTGAAGCGCCCCATCTTCATTTTGAAGTCAGAGAAGCTAATGAAAATGGCGATATTATACGTGATCCTCTTGAATATCTTGATTATGCTGAAACACGTACAAAAGCACTAGAGCTTTTAGGGGTAATTTCAGATAATGCAGAATATAAGCCAGATTCATCCAACAATGTGACAATAAAATTTTCTGGTCAGTATCCCAAAATAGAGATAAAAGTAAGAGAAGTTTTAGGAAAAAATACCCCTGTTATGCCAAAGCGAATATCTTTGAAGATAAAGGATATGCTTGTCTATCAGATTGATTTTTCAAAAATACTTGAGAGCGAATCATACAATCCATCGGTCGTGTTTGGAAATTCATCAACAATGACGCTTTATGCATTGAAAATGTTTTCAACGGAAAGTATTACTCCTATTCAGGTAAATAACTGGAATCAGTTTACAATGAACAATCAGAATAACTTTACCGGAGAAGTTACTTTAGAAGATACCTGGGGAAACAAACAGACTTACAAGATCAATTTTGTTAGAAATTAAACTGTTACTGTTTTTTAACCTGAAATGATGTAAAATATTTGAGTAGTGATTATTTATATTTAGGAGGTCTACTATGAAGGGATATTTGTTTACAAGCGAAAGCGTTACAGAAGGACATCCTGATAAGATGGCCGATCAGATTTCAGATGCTATTCTTGATGCTATTCTTGAAAAAGAAAATCCACACAATAGAATAAATGCAAGGGTAGCAGTTGAGACTCTTGTGGCTACCGGTATGGCTGTTGTTGCCGGTCAGGTAAGAACAGATGTTTATGTTGACATACCTGATATAATAAGGAAAACAGTTATTGATATAGGCTATACAAGGGCAAAATATGGTTTCGACGGAGAAACCTGCGCTGTTCTTACATCCATTGATAAGCAGTCCGATGATATAGCTATGGGAGTTGACAAATCTCTTGAAGCAAAAGAAGGAAAATCTCATGAGGATCCTTATCTAAAAATAGGAGCAGGTGACCAGGGAATAATGTTTGGTTATGCATGCAACCAAACACAAGAGTTAATGCCTTTGCCTATTATGCTTGCTCATAAGCTGGCTTACAGAATGGGACAGGCAAGAAAAAATAAAGAAACAGAAATATTCCGTCCTGATGGAAAAACCCAGGTTACGGTTTTTTATGATGAGAATAATAAACCTGTTTCTATAGACACTGTACTTATATCGACCCAGCACGATCCTCAGGCTTCAAAAATTGAAATTGAAAATGCTGTAAGGGAATGTGTAATAAATCCCGTAATTCCAAAAGAATTACTAACCAAAGATACTAAAATTTTGATTAATCCTACTGGAAGATTTGCTATGGGAGGTCCGCAGGCTGATACAGGTCTGACAGGCAGAAAGATTATAGTAGACACTTACGGAGGATGGATACCTCACGGAGGCGGTGCGTTTTCCGGTAAAGATCCTACAAAAGTTGACAGATCTGCACATTATTATGCTAGGTACGTTGCGAAAAACATTGTAGCTGCAGGTCTTGCCGATGAAGTGCTGATACAGCTTGGTTATGCAATTGGCGTTGCAGAACCCTTATCTATACTTATCGACACTAAGGGAACAGCTAAAGTTGCGGCAGACAAACTTGAAAAAGTTGTTAAGGAGATTTTTGATTTCAGACCGGGAGCAATAATAAGAAATCTTGATCTCTTACGCCCAATTTATAGAAAAACGGCTGCTTATGGTCACTTTGGAAGAAACGATTCAGAATTTACCTGGGAAAGAACCGATAAAGTTGAGGATTTAAAGAAAGCATTCTAAAAGGAGGTAACAAAGTGCCAAATATTGATTCAGCAAAAAAAAGAGTTAAACAGGATGAAGTTAGAAAAGAAAGAAACAAAGCTTATAAGTCAAGGTTTAAGAACTCGATAAAAAAAGTTCTTTTAGCAATTGATAAAAAAGCAGAAAAAGAAGAACTGATGACACTTCTTTCCGAAGCTTTTAAAAGTATTGATAAGGCTGCTTCAAAAGGTGTTATTCACAAGAATCAGGCAGCTAGAAGGAAATCAAGACTACATATCAAAGTAAAAAAATTTTTAGGTGAAGTAGCTCCACAATAAAAATGAATACTCCCGGCATATGCCGGGTGTTTTTTTAAGGGTGAATATCATGAATACAGCAGCTTTAAAATATGTTACCCAGCCCAAAACTTTTGATAAGTTTCCTATCAGGTGGAGTGAAGTTTTTGGAAACAAAAATAAACTGATTGTAGAAATAGGTTTTGGTAATGGGGAATTTATGGCCCACAGTGCCATGAAAGATACACAATTTAATTATATAGGATTTGACACTTCTATAACCTCATGCTATAAAGCACAGGTTAATCTTTTTGATCTAGGAATAGAAAATGCTAGAATAGTACTGGATGATGCCAGATTTTGTATTAGAGAACTTTTTCCACAGGAAAGCATTCATAAATTAATTGTTAATTTTCCTTGTCCATGGCCTAAAGCCAAGCAGGAGGATAGAAGGATATTTATATATTCATTTATTGATACAATGGCAAATGTTCTTAAAATAAATGGAACAGTTGAATTGTAACAGATGTTCAA